>ERZ824480.1138-NODE-1138-length-25479-cov-7.106592_pt1 | contig 25479 bp, 30 predicted proteins | sample MGYA00519861_ERZ824480 | MGnify/ENA primary metagenome ERZ824480 (study PRJEB31778, sample SAMEA3449152) | human gut metagenome | biome: human gut; feature: human-associated habitat; material: faeces | place: United Kingdom | collected 2010/2012 ... | reverse complement strand
AAAGCGGTGCCTGCGGAGCAAAAGAAAAAATTACGATAACCTGTTTTTGATATGATAAGATAATTTAAAAACCAAAATTTAAAATCGGGATTGCAAAGGTGCTCCTTTGCTTTCTCCCTTTATCATACCACAAATTATACCCAAATGCAAAAGAAAATAAAATTTTATGATAATTTGGCGAAAAATTTATATTGCTATTTTTACGCTGACGTGATATACTATATTAGATTGGGAAAATATAGTTTTTTATTCAAAATTACAAAAAAGAACAGCAAATGAAAATATATAACTTATTGGGAGTGACAATATGGCAAATATATTTGAAAAAATATTCGGCACATACAGTGACCGCGAGATTAAACGAATTAAACCGATTGTAGAGCAGATAAACGCTCTCGAAGACGGTATGCAAAAGCTTACCGATGCCGAGCTTAAGGCAAAAACAAACGAATTCCGCGCGCGTCTTTCGGACGGCGAAACGCTTGACGACATACTGCCCGAGGCGTTTGCGGTGGTGCGCGAGGCGAGCAAACGCGTGCTCGGTATGCGCCATTTCGACGTTCAGCTTATCGGCGGTATTGTGCTTCATCAGGGCAGAATTGCCGAGATGAAAACAGGTGAAGGAAAAACCCTCGTTGCGACCCTTCCGTGCTATCTTAACGCACTTGAGGGCAAGGGCGTGCACGTTGTAACTGTGAACGACTACCTTGCAAAGCGCGACAGCGAGCAGATGGGCAAAATTCACAGGTTTTTAGGTCTTACCGTCGGTCTTATCACGCACGACACCGAGGACAGACGTGCCGCGTACAATGCCGACATAACCTACGGTACAAACAACGAATTCGGCTTTGACTATCTGCGCGACAATATGGTTATCTACAAAGAACAGCAGGTTCAGCAAAAAGGCCACAACTTCGCGATTGTCGATGAGGTGGACTCCATTCTTATAGATGAGGCGAGAACTCCGCTTATCATTTCGGGTGCAGGCAGTGAATCGACACAGCTTTATCAGCTTGCGGACACCTTTGCAAAATCTCTCACAAGCTTTAAAATAAAAGAAGAGGACACAAAAGTTATCAACGACGACATTGACGCGGATTACATCATAGACGAAAAGGCGAACACGGCGGCACTCACCGCGCGCGGTATCAAAAAGGCGGAAACGGCATTTTCGGTTGAAAACCTTTCCGACCCCGAAAACATCACGCTTTCGCACCACATAAACCAGGCTATCAAGGCAAACGGCATTATGAAACGCGACAAAGACTACGTTGTGAAGGACGGCGAGGTTATCATTGTTGACGAATTTACCGGACGTCTTATGTTCGGCAGACGCTACAACGACGGACTGCACCAGGCGATTGAGGCAAAAGAGGGCGTTAACGTTGCAAGAGAGAGCAAAACGCTTGCAACAATCACGTTCCAGAACTTTTTCAGACTTTACAACAAGCTTGCCGGTATGACGGGTACGGCGCAGACCGAGGAAGTGGAATTTCAGTCCATTTACAAGCTTGACGTTGTGGTTATTCCCACAAACAAGCCGATGATAAGAATTGACCACAGCGACGTGGTTTACAAAAACGTTGAGGGCAAGTTCAACGCGGTTATAAACCAGATTGAAGAATGTCACAAAAAAGGTCAGCCGGTGCTTGTCGGCACAATCACAATAGAAAATTCCGAAATTTTGAGCAAACTTCTTAAAAGACGCGGAATAAAACACGAGGTTTTGAACGCGAAATTCCACGAGAAAGAGGCGGAAATAATCGCACAGGCAGGCAAAAAGGGCGCGGTTACAATCGCAACCAATATGGCAGGCCGAGGAACCGACATTATGCTCGGCGGTAATGCGGAGTTTATGGCGAAAGAAAAAATGCGCAAAATGGGATATTCCGACGAACTTATTTTGGAGAGCACGGGATTTTCCGAAACCGACGACGAAGAAATTTTGGAGGCGCGCAGAACGTTCTCCAAGCTTGACGAGGAATTTAAAGAGCAGATTAAAGAGGAGCGCGCGGAGGTTATCAAGGCGGGCGGACTTTTCATTCTCGGCACAGAGCGCCACGAATCAAGACGTATTGACAACCAGCTACGCGGACGAAGCGGACGTCAGGGCGACATCGGCGAATCGAGATTTTATATTTCGCTTCAGGACGAACTTATGCGTCTTTTCGGCTCGGAGAGAATAGAAAATATGGTTAACGCGCTCGGCTTGAAAGACGACGAGCCTATCGAGCACAGAATGCTGTCAAACGCGATTGAAAACGCTCAAAAACGCGTTGAGGGAAGAAACTTTGAAATAAGAAAGCACGTTTTGCAGTATGACGACGTTATGAACGTTCAGCGAAACGTTATATATTCACAGCGTCAAAAGGTGCTTGACGGCGAGAGCCTTAAAGATTCCATCATAAAAATGATGGAGGATTTCATAACAGCAACCGTTGCGTCCTACACCACCGCCGACTATGTTGACGACTGGAATTTGGACGGACTTATTGAATACTGCGAGAGAATTTTCCTCCCCGAGGGCGAGCTTTCGTACACGCGCGAAGAACTTGAAGATTTGACAAAAGAAAAGCTTACAAACGACCTTATGGACATTGCGCTCAAACGCTATGCCGAGAAAGAGGCGGAATTCGGCGAGGACAAATTCCGCGAGGTTGAGCGCGTTGTGCTTTTGCAGGTTGTAGACAGCAAATGGATGGAGCATATCGACAATATGGAACAGCTCCGTCAGGGCATCGGACTTCGTGCATACGGCAACCGCGACCCGGTTATCGAGTATAAAGAAGAAGGCTACAATATGTATGAAGAAATGCTCGGCAACATCGGCGAGGACGTTATAAAACTTCTCTTTGCGGTAAGACTGCGCACAAACATCGAGCGCAAACAGGTATCGAAACCCACCTCCACAAACGAGGGCGGTGACACGGTGAAAAAACCCGTCGTTAAAGAGAAAAAAATAGGCAGAAACGATTTATGCCCGTGCGGCAGCGGCAAAAAATACAAAAAATGCTGCGGAGCGAACAAATAAACCGTAAATAAAAAAACGCATCAGACAGAAGCGAAATACATTTGCATTGCATTTTTAATACAAACGTATTTCAAAATAAATTTTGGGAGTGAAAAAAATGATTGAACTTGAGCAGCTTAAAATCGAGCTTTCCGCTTTAAGTGACAGCATTAAGAATTTGAGGGATTCACTTTGACGTGGACGGCGCACAAAAACAGATAGACGAGCTGGAAAAAGAAACTATGGTTGAGGGATTTTGGGACGATTTGGAGAAAAGCCAGAAAATACTGAAAAAATCCAAGGCGCTCAAAAACAAGGTTGAAAGCTACGAAAGCCTTAAAAACGACTACGACGACACGCTTACAATGATTGAAATGGCAATCGAGGAGGACGACGACAGCGTTTATGCGGAGCTTAACGACTCGGCGGAAAAGATAAAGAAACGTCTTGAAACGCTCACGCTGGAAACACTTTTGTCCGGTCCTTATGACAAAAACAACGCGATTTTGACACTGCACGCCGGCGCAGGCGGAACAGAGGCGCAGGACTGGGTTGAAATGCTTCTTCGTATGTATACGCGCTACGCCGAAAGACGCGAATTTTCGGTTGAAACGCTGGACTATTTAGCCGGCGAGGAGGCAGGCGTAAAAAGCGTTACAATCCTTATTTCGGGACTTAACGCATACGGCTATCTCAAGGCGGAAAAGGGTATTCACCGTCTGGTCAGAATTTCGCCGTTCGACGCGTCGGGCAGACGTCACACGTCGTTTGCGTCGTGCGAGGTTATGCCCGAAATCGAGGACGATTTGGAAATCGAAATCAATCCCGACGATTTGAGGGTTGACACCTACCGTTCGAGCGGTGCGGGCGGTCAGCACATCAACAAAACCGACTCCGCGATACGAATTACCCACATTCCGACGGGAATTGTGGTGTCGTGCCAGAACGAACGTTCACAGCACAAAAACCGTGAAACAGCTATGAAAATGCTCAAATCCAAGCTTATTGAAATTAAGGAACGCGAGCATATGGAAAAAATCGAGGACATCAAGGGCGTGCAGAAAGACATCGCCTGGGGAAGTCAAATCCGTTCGTATGTTTTCCACCCGTACAACCTTGTGAAAGACCACAGAACAGGCTACGAAATGGGAAATATCAGCGCGGTGATGGACGGCGATTTGGACGGATTTATCAACGAATATTTAAAACAGTCCAACCTCGGCACAATAGAGGTAAAATAAAAATTTAATATTGCACGGGAACATTTTAAAAATGCAGGGGACGGTGACCGCATCGTCCCGTTTCAAAATTTTTAACAAAGGAGAATAAAATGAAAAACGCAAAAACATTCATCTCGGGCGTACTTGCCGGCGCGCTGGCAATGTCTGCGCCTGCGCTCGCAAACGGCGTAAAACAACTCATCGAGGCGGAACTCAACACCGTTAACATCACGGTTGACGGCGTAAAGGTTGACGGCGAAAACATACTTTACAACGACAGAACATACGTTCCTCTGCGCAAAATTGCCGAAATGCTCGGCAAGGACGTTGCCTGGGACGAGGCGACAAACACCGCGGACATCGCGGACAGTCACAGCAAAACCTTTGACGGCGAAACTGTCGGAAATATCGGCGGTGAGGACGTTAAAAAAGGCGAACTCGATATGTATGTTTCGCTCGCGAAGGCGCAGAACAGCGGAATTTCCGACGCGAACGCGGAAACAAAGGCAAAAGAAAACCTCGAATACGACCGTGCGCTTTGCGCATTTGCCAAGGAAAACGGCATTGAGGCAGGCGAGGAATTTGAAACCGCATATGCAAACTACATAAAAAATATGAACGCGCAGTATGCTATGCAGGGCGGTGCGGACGGCGAATTCAGCAAGCTTTTGGAAGCGCTCGGCTACACAGACGAGTCGTACAAGCACGTGCAGAAAATGTCATACATAAAATCGAAACTTATCGCGAAAAACAGCGCGCTTTATGCTCCGAAAGGCGACGAAATTTCAAAATATTACGAAGAAAACAAAGAACAGTTTAAATATGACGGCATAAAAGCAAAGCACATTTTGTTTTCAACTGCCGGCGCGGACGGCAACGAAATGAGCGACGCAGACGTTAAAAAGGTTGAAACAAAGGCGTATGAAATCTACAACAAAATCAAAAACGGCGCAGATTTCGACGAGCTTATGAACCAATTTTCCGAGGACCCCGGTCTTGCTCAAAATCCCGACGGATACACCTTTACAAAAGGCGATATGGTGAAAGAATTTGAGGACGCGGCGTATAAACTCGGCGTCGGCAAGGTGTCCACACCCGTAAAAACCGCATACGGCTATCACATTATCAAGGTTGTTGAAAAAATCGACTACCTCCAGCCAGCAGACGCGTCGGTTAAAAATTATATCACGGCGCAGATTGAAAATCAAAAACTCGACAAAGACGTTTCGGAAAAGCTTTCATCTATGAACGCAAGCTGGAACTAAATCAAAATTTTAAGATTAGTTTATGCAACAATTTCCCCCGGCTGAATATAATTTCTGTCGGGGGAATTTTTATTTTTCAAAAAAATGTTGACTTTTTCGGCGGTGTAGTATATAATAACAGTAACGATTACTAATTTTATAAAAGGGGTAAATAAATGAAAACTACGCGTTATTCACATCAGCGTGAAGTGATACTCGACAACGTTTTGTCGCGCAAAGACCACCCCACCGCGGAACAGATTTACGAGGACGTTAAAAAGGAAATCCCGAATATCAGCCTTGGTACGGTGTACCGAAACTTAAATTTTCTTGCCGGCGAGGGCAAAATTTTGAAGGTCGATTTGGAAAAATCCGTTTTTGACAGCACGCTTGAAGGGCATAATCATATGCTCTGCGAAAAATGCGGACGGGTGGTTGACGTTGACGTTGACATTAACACCGCGAATTTTTTTGACAAACTTGGAAATATTATAACTAAGGCGGACGTGCGCTTTACAGGTATCTGCGCACAGTGCAAAAATCTTTGAAACTGCTTTAGCGCCCCCGCCTGAAAAGGCATAATTTCGGCTAAATAAGTCAAAATCTGAAAGGAGAATTTCTTTATGGAATTGAACGGTTCTAAAACAGAGGCTAATCTGCGCGCGGCATTTGCCGGCGAAACACAGGCGAGAACAAAGTACACATATTATGCGTCGCAAGCGAAAAAAGACGGCTTTGAGCAGATTGCCGCCATTTTTGCGGAAACTGCGGAAAACGAAAAAGAGCACGCAAAAATTTGGTTTAAACTTCTCAAAAAAGGTATGCCCAAAACGCTTGACAACTTAAAAGACGCGGCGGACGGCGAAAACTACGAATGGACGGATATGTATAAAAAATTCGCCGATGAGGCACGCGAAGAGGGCTTTAACGAGATTGCGTCGCTTTTTGAAAAGGTGGGCGAAATTGAGAAAGAGCACGAGCAAAGATACAAAAAGCTCATTGAAAATCTTGAGAAAAACGAGGTGTTCAAAAAGAGCGGTAAGGTTATGTGGATTTGCCGAAACTGCGGTCATCTGCACTACGGCGACTCGGCCCCCGAGGTCTGCCCCGTTTGCAGTCACCCGAAGTCGTTTTTTGAGGTTAAACCCGAAAATTATTGATTATGCAAAAGGCATATCGCCAAACGGCGGTATGCCTTATTTTTTTACCCTGTAAACTTTTTCATACAAGACATTTCTTATTTTTTCAAATCCGCGCCTGTCAGCACTTTTGCCAGACGTCATAACAAGGAGCGGAATTTCGCCTTTTCCATCGCCCAAAGACGGCTGGAGATATTCAAAATTGTTTAGGAAAAATCCGTTTCTTTCATAAAATTTAATGCGCCGTTGTGCAATTTCGTTTTCGGGAGGTTCAACTCCAAGGCAGACGGTTTTATTGAAAATTTTTAAAACTTCCGCAAGCATTTTCGCGCCGATACCGCCGTTTCTGCATTTTTCGCTCACCGCAAAATGCTCGATATACGCAAAATCTTCAAAATCCCACAGCGCGATAAACGCGGTCACATCTTCACCGTCATAACGCGCAAAAATACGGTATTCGTCCTCTTCGAAAAGCTTTTTTTGCCCGTCATACGAACGGCGTTCATCGGACGGAAAACTTTCGTCCATAATTTTATAAACCTTGTCAAAATCGCATATTTCAAGCGGTTTAAGCATAATATCCTCCGTAAAATATAAAGACGGCAAAACGCCGTCTTTATCAAAATTTTATTCAAGAAAATCTTTAAGCTTTTTGCTTCTGCTCGGGTGTCTTAATTTACGCAGTGCTTTCGCCTCAATCTGACGTATTCTCTCACGTGTAACGTTAAACTCCTTGCCGACTTCCTCAAGCGTTCTCGCTCTGCCGTCGTCAAGACCGAAACGCAGTCTCAAAACCTTTTCCTCACGCGGTGTGAGCGTTTCGAGAACGTTCATAAGCTGTTCTTTAAGCAGCATAAACGCCGCCATATCCGACGGTGCGGGCGCGTCGTTATCGGGAATAAAGTCACCGAGGATACTGTCCTCCTCCTCGCCGATAGGCGTTTCAAGCGACACGGGTTCCTGTGCGATTTTCATAATTTCGCGCACCTTTTCATCGTTTACCCCCATTGCATTTGCGATTTCGTCCACTCTCGGCTCGCGTCCGAGTTCCTGCAAAAGCTGACGCGACACTCTTATAAGCTTATTTATGGTTTCCACCATATGAACAGGTATTCTTATGGTTCTCGCCTGGTCGGCAATGGCGCGCGTAATCGCCTGTCTTATCCACCAGGTTGCGTATGTGCTGAATTTGTAGCCTTTTGTATAGTCGAATTTTTCAACCGCTTTTATAAGACCGAGATTGCCCTCCTGGATAAGGTCGAGAAAAAGCATACCTCTGCCGACATAGCGTTTTGCAATGCTGACAACCAGCCTTAAGTTCGCCTCGGAAAGCCTTTTTTTCGCCGCCTCGTCGCCGTTGTGCATTCTCTCGGCAAGCTCAATTTCCTCGTCACTGCTCAAAAGAGGCACCTTTCCGATTTCTTTAAGATACATTCGCACAGGGTCGTCCAAACCGACGCCTTCGGGAATTGACAGGTCAATTTCCTCCTCGTTGGTTTGAATTTCGGCAAGCTCGCGGTCTAAATCTTCAACAAGCTCAATGCCCAAATGCTCCAGAGTTTCATAAACCTTTTCAATCTGCTTTACATCTAAATCAATTTCGGAAAGAGCATCAGCAATTTCTTTGTAGGACAACACACCCTTTTTCTGACCGATTGCAATAAGCGTTTTTATAATCTCTTTTTTACCGGCAGCGCCTTGAGTCTGTTCAACCTCAACGTTTTTTTCTTCAGCCATATAAGCCTGCTCCTCCTTTCATTTGTTAAAATTATTTATTTTTTAAAAACTCATTCAGCTTTTCCATATCTCCGCTTTTTAAAAGCTCGCTTATTTTCACCTTGCGCATTTCCTGCTTAATCGCGGCAATATAATCGGTGACGGCTCTCGTTTTATCGTCGCACATTGCGTCGATTGACAAAATTTTTGTAACCTCGCCGATTTCGTCCTCATCGAAAAGCGTCATAACACTGCCTGCCTCGAGGCGCTGGTGCTCTTTTGCGCGTTCTTTGATTATATTAAAAAGTTTGATATGAGTTTTGTTTTCAAAAAGTTTTTCGTCGATTTCGCCGTCAAAACGCTCAAAAATGCTCACACTGTCGGCAAGCACCGACAAAAGAAGTTCGCGCGTTTTTTCGAGTTTGTCCGACACAATCGCGCCGGCATACGGCAGAATATCGGGGCTTTGCACGCTTTGCTCGCCTTTTACAACGCGTGTTTTGCCGAGCTGGGCGTATATCGCCTGCGCACCCGTTTTTGCACGGCGCGCAATCTCCTCAACGTAAATATCAAGCTCCACGTCGTTTTTCACCTTTGCAAGATACGGCAAAAGGTCGGAAACATAGCGTATTCTGTCCTCAACGTTTATTTGCAGTTCATATTTTGCCCCAAAAATATCCATTAAATACAGTAAATCGGATTTTCGCTTGTTTATCAGCGCTAAAAATCGGTCTTGCCCGTATTTTTTCAAAAATTCGTCGGTATCTTTCGCGCCCTCAACCGTCATAACGCTTACCTTTATGTCGAAATCGCGCAAAAGCATTATCGCGCGTTTTTTCGCCTCAAGTCCCGCTTCGTCGCTGTCGTAGCAGATAATTATTTCGTTGAAATAGCGTTTTAAAAGTTTTGCCTGGTCGGAGGTAAGCGCCGTGCCGAGCGTCGCAACAACGTTTGCAATGCCGTGTTTAACAACGCTGATAACGTCCATATATCCCTCAACCAAGATAACCTCACCGCATTTTGAACGGCGCGCAACGTTTAAAGAATACAGATTTTTGCTTTTATTGTAAATAAGCGTATCGGCGGTGTTTAAATATTTCGGGTTTACGTCCTCCGTGATACGGCGCGCACCGAAGCCGATAGCCTTGTCGTTTGCATTAAAAATAGGAAACATAATGCGGTTTCTGAAACGGTCGAAATATGCGCCCGAGTCGTTTTTCGACGCAAGTCCGGCGGCGAAAATGTCCTCCTCTTTATATCCCTCGCCCTTGAGATAATCCAAAAGCGCAGTGCGCGAATTGGGGGAATATCCGAGAGTATAAAACTTTGCGCACCGCCCGTCGAGCTGTCTTTCTTTGAAATACGCAACCGCAGGCGCGCCCTCTTTTTTTGAGAGCATACCGTAATAGAAAAGCGCCGCCTTTTTGTTAAGTTCAAAATAAAGTTCTTTTTTATCCCTTATTGCAGCCTCTTTTTTGCTGTCGGCATAACTTGTTTCGGGAAGTGCGACGTTCGCCCTGTCCGCAAGCTTTTTAAGCGCCTCCAAAAAGGTTAAATTTTCCATTTTCATAACAAAGCTTATCGCCGTTCCGCCTTCTCCGCAGCCGAAACAATGAAAAATTCCCTTTTGCGGCGACACCGAAAACGAAGGTGTTTTTTCGTTATGAAACGGGCAAAGGCCCATATAATTTGAACCGCTTTTTTTAAGCGGAACGTATTCGGAAACGACATCGACAATATCGCTTTTGTCGATAACCTCCTGAATAACGTATTCGGGATAACGCGGCAAAATCCATCACCATTTTCCTTATTTTTTGCACAAGTATTTTAATTCGACATTTTTTTCGAAATTCCTTTTTAAAATTGCATAAATTTATAAATTACCGCAAATTACCACGTCTGCGGAACGAAAAGTGCATTGAAACGCTTTAAAATATATCCGTCCGTCATACTCGCAATATAGTCGCACACAACGGTGTCGTCGTCGTAATTTTTGAGCAAATTCACAAATTCGCCTGGCATTTTTTCGGGATTTTCAAGATAATATTTATACATTTTTTCAATAACAAGCTCAACTTTTTTGTCCTGCTCGCCGATTTTTTTGTAAACCGTGTCAAACATAAACGCGCGCAGTCCCATCATTGCGCCCTCGATTTCGGCGCTCATAGACACTTCCTTGTTTTTCAGCGTGGTATTTATGATGTCGGTAATAAGCGTGTTTATGCGTTTTGAATGGCGGTCGCCGAGAATTTTTATATATTCTCTCGGCAAGTCGTCGTTTTTGATTATTTCGGCACGGATTGCGTCGTCAATATCGTGGTTGAGATACGCAAAACGGTCGGCATATTTGATAATTTTTCCCTCAAACGTGCTTGCCGTCATAGTGCCTGCGTGGTTTAAAATTCCGTCGCGCACCTCGTATGTGAGATTTAATCCCCCGCCGCCCTTTTCAAGAACGTCAACCACGCGCAGACTTTGCTCATAATGCTTGAACCCGTGAGGCGAAAGTTCGTTCAAAATATGCTCGCCCATATGCCCGAACGGCGTGTGTCCCAAATCGTGCCCAAGGCTTATAGCCTCGGTCAAATCGGTGTTTAAACGCAGTGCCTTTGCAATGGTTGCGGCAATCTGCGAAACCTCAAGCGTGTGCGTGAGGCGCGTTCTGTAATGGTCGTTGTCGGGCGATATGAAAACCTGTGTTTTGTGCTTTAACCGTCTGAATGCTTTTGAATGGACAATTCGGTCGCGGTCGCGCGAAAAATCGGTGCGGATTTGACACTTTTCCTCAAATTTTTGACGTCCTTTTGTGTTTTTTGAAAAACACGCATATTCGCATAGGTACCTTTCTTCAAGCATTTCGCTCTGCTCGCGTATGTTCAATGTTTACTTAACCTCCTCGGCAATTCTTTCGCAAATAATGTCAATTCTCGAAAGCGCGTTTTCGTCGGCATTTGCAGGGTGACGGGCGCATACGCCGAAGTGCCCCGCACCATTCTGTGAACTTGTGCCGACGATTGTGAAGCCGTCAACCAGCATAGCGTCGTGAATTGAGCGCACGGTTGCCTCCTGTCCGCCGAAAAGCGAGCCTCCGCAGACAAACGCACAGCCGAGTTTGCCGACAAACGCCTTGCGCGAGCGTGCGTCGCGTGTTTTGTCAAAAAGACATTTAAGCTGGGCGGTCATAACGCCGAAATATACGGGCGAACCGAAAATAACGCAGTCGGCTTTTTCCATTTTATCCAAGACCGTTTCAAGCTCCGTGCCCTTGTAGCAAGCCTTGCTGCACGGCGACGAACAGCACATACAAAACGGTGTTTTTGCGGAATTGAGCGCGCTCTGAAGATAGATAAGCTCGGTGTCAAAACCTTTTTTATTTAAAATATCGAGCGCGGTTTTAAGCATAAACGCAGTGTCGCCGTCCTTGTGCGGACTTGCGTTTATTGCGATAATTTTTTTGTTCATCGAAAATCACTTCCTCAATAATATAATACCACATTTTTTTGAAAAATCCTTTTTTTCGCGGTTTTTCACATAATGAAGAATTTCAGTATCGCAATTACAATAATCCCCGGCACGCCCAAAAGCCCCAAAATCAGCGCGGTTATGGGGTTTATGCCGATGTAAAATCCCGTTATGTGCGAAAATGAATTGATGATGAATAACAGAACCAGTCCGAGAAAACTGCTGAAGAAAAATTTAAATATCACTTTCAGCGGTTTGAAGAAGATTTTGCAAACCGTGAAAATTATCAGAAGTCCGAGTATGTAGCCGAGAAATTTAGAAAACAGTTCCAACTCCATAAAAATCCCCCCTGTCCATATAAAAATATATAATTTTTTTGCCGTAAATATGACATAAGAGGGGGATTTTTACGGGGATTTTTCCCCGTTTGCCCCTATCTGTAATTTTAAAAATATTTTTCTGTATCAAAAACATAAAATTTGTTATTATACTGTTTCGCCCCGCTTATGGCACTTTGCACGCGCCCCCACAGCGCACGAAAAAAACGGAGGATAACTCCTCCGTCCGAACACCAAAACAAACCCCTTGCACTCAAGGGGTTCATATAAACAAAATCAATTTTTGCAAAATTCACGCAAAACTACGCGATTTTCGCAAGCTTGCCTGCAAGCTGAGATTTCTTTCTCGATGCTGTGTTTTTGTGCATAACACCTTTTGCAACAGCCTGGTCGAGTTTTTTAACCGCAAGCTTGAAAGCCGCGTCAGCATTAGCTTTATCAGCCTCAGCAACATATGCTTCAAAGCTCTTTATGCAAGTTTTGATGTTTGTTTTAATCATCTGGTTTCTTAAAGTTTTTGTGTTTATAACTTTAACTCTTTTTTTAGCAGATTTAATATTAGGCAATGTATTTCACCTCCAACCACAATGTAACAAGCTAAAGTATAACACAATTTTTTGCAAAATGCAAGCATTTTTTAAAAAAATTTTTAAATTAGTTTATATTGACACTTTATTGCAAAATTGATACAATAGAAAAGGGTGAGAAAAATGGACGCTTTCGCTTACGATTTACACATTCACACTGCGCTTTCGCCGTGCGGCGACGAGGATATGACGCCCAACAACATTGCAAATATGGCGTATTTAAAAGGTCTTGACGTTATAGCCGTCACCGACCACAACTCCTGCCGAAACGTATCGGCGGTGCAGAAATGCGGTGCAAACGCCGGCGTTACGGTCATTCCGGGTATGGAGGTTGAAACGTCGGAGGAGGTGCATATGGTGTGCCTTTTTAAGTCGCTTGATGACGCGTACGAAATGGAGGAATACGTTCTTTCGCATCTTCCCGAAATAAAAAACAAGCCCGAAATTTTCGGCAGACAGCTTGTTATGGACGAAAACGACCAAATCACCGATATAAAGGAAAATCTTCTCATCACCGCGACTACGCTTTCGGTTTACGACGTTTTCGGCGCGGCGAAACGTATCGGCGCGGTTGTTTTTCCGGCGCACATCGACAAGCAGTCGTACAGTATCATTTCAAACCTCGGTTTTATTCCGCCCGAGCTGAAATTTAAACTTGCGGAAATCAAGGATAAATCGAAAAAAGACGAAATCGTGAAAAAACACCGTCTTGAAAATGTGAAAATTCTGCACAACAGCGACGCGCACTATCTTGAGAACATTGCCGAGCGCGAGAACTTTCTGCACGCAAAAGGCAGGGATTTGCAGTCGTTTTTTGACTGTTTAATATGAAAAACGCATATTTTTAATAAAATTGCATAAAAATTTTAAGTTTTTTAAAAAATATGTAGATTTTTCTGAAATTATATGTTAGAATATATTGTAGATTCATTTTTGATAATTAGAAAAAGGAGGTCCCACGGCATTGGGAAGGAAAAAAAGACGCAGTGACGCGATAAATATAAGCTCCATAGAAAAGCTGGGCGTTTTTCTGGCTCTTTTAAGCATTGCGGAGCGCATCATAGTTATGATTTTATTTGAAGGCTGATACCTTGCGTTTTCCTTGATACAAATTGAAATATAAGGACTTTACGATTCATATATGTCTGTTTGCCGCCTTTGCTTTTCAGCTTGTTTTTATGCTTTCCGACCTTTCGGAATACGGATTTTTAACATACGGATATTTGACAATTTCCGACATTTTAATCGCCGTGCGGTTTGTCGTGTTTCTTCCGCTCAGCGTTTACGAGGCTTACCTGTCGGCAAAATGCAAGCGTGAGGCAGACGAGGACGACGGTACATCACGGCATCATCACCGCAGACACAAACGCGGTTTAATGTATAAAATCACGCATTTCGGAAAGCCGAAACACAGCAGTCAACATCACCGCCGCGCATACATAAAAGACAGCGACGGCAACGTTATGGACGAGGAATATTCAAAGCGCACGCAGTTTATGGACAAAGAGGCACTGCTCAAAAAGCAGGAGGAAATGCGCAAAAGCCGTGTTCATTGATATAATATTCTGTATAAAATTTAATATTAAAAAATTTCGGGGCGGAGTGAAATTCTCCACCGGCGGTTAAAGCCCGCGAGCCTTTTTGGCAGATTTGGTGCAATTCCAAAGCCGACAGTACAGTCTGGAAGAGAGAAATTTTTGTTTTTGGTGAGATTATTTTCGATTTCATTAAAAAAATTTATTCCGCCTTGGATTTTCATAAATTTAAGGGGGAATTTTTTATGACAAAAACAAGTAAAATTGCAAAAATCGGTATGCTCGCCGCGGCGGCATTTATACTGCAGGTCATCGGCACATACCTCGGAATTAAGGTCGGCGGATTTCTGGACGTTGAAATTTCGGATTTGCCGGCGCTTATCGGCGCGCTTGCGCTCGGCCCGGGCGCAGGCGTTACGATTGAGCTTGTGAAAAATATTTTGCACTGTTTTATGACAAGCACAGGATTTGTGGGTGAGGCGGCAAATTTTATCGTCAACGGAGTTTTTGTTTTCACCGCAGGAATGGTGTATAAATCGAACAAAACAAAAAAAACCGCGCTTATCGGGCTTGTTCTCGGCACACTCGCAATGAGCATTGCAGGGATTTTCGCGAATATGTTTCTTTTGCTTCCACTCTATGTGCCCGATTGGCCGGCGACTCAGAGGTTTAAAACCGTTTTCACGCTCATAACGCCGTTTAATATATGCAAAGGCGCCGTTCTTTCGGCAATCACAATCGTGATTTATAAGAAAATTTCGCCGATTTTGAAAGGAAGAAAATAAATAGTTTTTTACGGTTTAACGGGGCGATGCGGGCATCGCCCCCTACAATACAAATTACATTGTAAAATCATACAAAATTTTCTGATACAATTCCATACACAAATTCTCAAAATCTGCACAAAACGCAAAATATACATAAAAAATCCGTCTGCACAAACAGACGGATTTTATTTACATTTTTCTCACAAGCGTATTTTGATACGTCTTAAACACATAATTCACATTGCCGTCGGACTTAACTTCGCTCTCGTCAGCAAGGCGCCACGACGGGTTTTTCGATATATTGTTAATCGCCTTGTCCGCCTCTTTCTCGCCGTCAACCTCGGTGATATAGGCAAATTTGCAATACGGCATAAGCATATTGTAAAGGCTCTCGCCGCCGATTACAAAAATATCGTCGGTGTCGTATGCCTTAATTTTCCCGAAAAGTTCGGGAAACGAACGGCACACAATGCACCCGGGCGCGGAAAAATCCTTATTCGACGACAAAACAATGTTAATTCTGTTTGAGAGCGGTTTTCCGCCGGGCAAAGATTCAAGCGTTTTTCTGCCCATAACCACAACTTTGCCGTCGGTTTTTTCCTTAAAAAACCTCATATCTTCCTTTATGTGATACAAAAGACTGCCTTTAAAGCCAATCGACCAATTTTTGTCCACTGCCGCAATAAGATTCATATTATGTCCTTTCAATCCCCGTCATTCAGCCACGGGAATTTTAATGTTAAACTCGTGATAATTATAATCTTTCAGCCGAACATTGTCAACAGTAAATTTATAAAAATCGTCAATATCGTCAATTTCAAACGTCGGAGCAGGCAGAGGTTCGCGCTTTATAAGCTCCTCAACAATGGGAATGTGGCGGTCGTAAATATGCGCGTCGGCAATGACGTGCACAAGTTCGCCGGCAACAAGTCCCGACACCTTTGCAAACATATGCAGAAGTACAGCATACTGACATACATTCCAGTTATTTGCAACAAGCATATCCTGCGAACGCTGGTTTAATATGCCGTTTAAGCGGTTTCCCGTCACGTTGAACGTCATACTGTACGCGCACGGATACAAATTCATCTCGTGCAAATCCGCGTGATTATAGATATTCGTCATAATTCTTCGGCTGAGCGGATTGTGCTTTAAATCGTACAAAACCCTGTCAACCTGGTCAAATTCGCCCTCTTTGTATTTGTGCTTAATGCCCAGCTGATAGCCGTATGCCTTGCCGATTGAACCGTTTTCATCCGCCCACGCGTCCCAGATTTTGCTCTTTAAGTCATGCGTGTTGTTAGACTTTTTCTGCCAAATCCACAAAAGCTCGTCAACGGCGGATTTAAAAAAGGTTTTCCTTAATGTTATTATAGGAAATTCCTTTGTCAAATCATATCGGTTAACAATGCAGAATTTCTTTATTGTATGCGCCTTTTCGCCCGTGTCCGCCCAGGCGGGGCGAACGTCGTAACAAACGTCGGAAAAGCCGTTTTCCAGAATATCCTTGCAGTTTTGTATAAATCTTTCGTCCGCAATGCTCATATTTTTATCTCCTTATCTTTTGTCCGCCAAAAATTTTTTAAGCTCGCCGAGCGCCTTTGAACGGTGGCTGACGGTATTTTTTGTGTCAAGCGGAACGTTTGCCAGCGTGGTTTTGAACTCGGGGAAATAAAACAGCGGGTCGTAGCCGAAACCGCCGTCACCGATTTCCTTTTCGAGAATATATCCCTCGCACGTTTTTGTGAAAATGTGCTTTTCTCCGCTCGGGTAAACAATGGCAATGGAGCAGACGTAACGCGCGGTGCGCTTGTCAAAAGGCACGCCTTCAAGCATAGATAAAAGCTTTGCATTTCTGTCTTTATCTGTCGCACCCTCGCCTGCAAAACGCGCGGAATATATTCCCGGCGCGCCGTCCAGAAAATCCACTTCAAGACCCGAATCGTCCGCGATTGTGACCTCTCCGAGGCGGTCACACACATATTTTGCCTTGATATACGCGTTTTCTTCAAACGTTGTGCCGTTTTCCTCTATTTCGTCGTGTATTCCTGCCTCGGACATCGTTACAATGTCGTATTCGGGCAGAATTTCTCTAACCTCTTTGAGCTTGCCTTTGTTTGACGTTGCAAGAATAAGCTTCATTTTACTTCGTGTCCCCCGTCACCGATTTCGGATATGTAAAACGACGGTGTAAGTCCCGTTTTTGCGGTGTAGTTTTTGCCGACTTCCTCGATAAATTTATCCACAGCGCCGTCCTCAACAATGCTGACCGTACAGCCTCCGAAGCCTGCGCCCGTCATACGCGAACCGAGAACGCCGTCTATTTTGCGCGCCTCATATGCAAGCGTGTCAAGTTCGTCGCCGGTAACCTCATACAGATTTTTGAGCGAATCGTGCGACTCGTTCATAAGCTTGCCGAATTTTACAATATCGCCTTTTTCAAGCGCGTCAACCGATTTTAACACTCTGTCGCACTCGCAAATAACGTGTTCCACCCTTTTCTCAACAATCGGGTCGGTGATGAGATTTTTGTGTTGTATAAATTCGTCATACGAAATCTCGCCCAGACACGTTTTTTCGGGCATAGCTTTTTTGAGCATTTCAAGCCCTCTTTCGCACTCCTCTCTGCGCTCGTTGTATTTCGACGCGCCGAGAGCGTGTTTTTTGTTTGTGTTGGTGAGAATGAGCTTTTTGCCCTCAAAATTTATGGGCGCATATTTGTAATCGAGCGTTTTGCAGTCAAGGAAAATAGCGTGGTCTTTTTTGCCCATTGCAGAGGCAAACTGGTCCATAATTCCGCATTTTACGCCGATAAAATTGTGCTCCGCCTTTTGGCTGATTTTCGCCATTTTTATCATATCAATTTCTTCGTTTATGCCGTTTTTCTCGTTTGAAAACGTTGTAAACATAACGGCTGTGGACACCTCTATCGCCGCCGACGATGAAAGTCCGCCGCCGTGGGGGACGGTGTCGTCATACAAAAGGTCTGCGCCGACAATGTCGTACCCCTCTTTTTTGAGTTCGTCCGCAACGCCGAGCTGATAGTCGCCCCATTTTATGCCCTTGTAATCCTCCAGACGGTCAATATCCGCCTCAACCACAACGTCAAGGTCGGTGGCGCGCATAACGATTTTATTGTCGTTTCTTTTGCGCGCAACGATTGTAGTTTTCATAGTGAGCGCCGCCGGGAAAACATATCCGCCGTTGTAGTCGGTATGCTCGCCGATAAGGTTAACGCGTCCGGGCGACGTGAAAATTCTCAAATCGTCCTTTGTACCGCCGTAAATTTCTATAAATTTATCAATAATTTTGCAAAGTTCCATATTTTACTCCTTTGTAGGCATTATATAATCATTATAAACCAACTTTAAGAATTTTTCAACAAAAATTTATTTATTGTCGTTTTCTATGTATTTTTTGTGTGCCTCGCGAAGTTCTTTCGCCTTTTCCTCGGGCGCTGTGGGGTTGCAGTGCGCCCACGCTCCCGTTTCGCTCGACGCGTTGAATTTCTGCTTGTCGGCACTGCGCATCGGGGGATAAAATTCAATATGGAAGTGGCAGAAATCCGACATATCACCGCTGTTTACGGGCGACTGCTGAATACACATCATATACGGGAAAGTGTATCCGAAAAGGTTATCCAGCGTGCCTGCCGCCTCGCGCACCGCCTTTGCAAGATTTGTGCGTTCGGTGTCGGTGAACTGCAAAATATTGTGTTTGTGCGATTTTGACGCGATGTTTATTCCGTACGGATACGCGGAATAGAACGGCAGAAATACAACAAAATCGTCATTTTCAAAAATAATTCTGTCTTTTGCGGAATATTCGTCCTTTAACATATCGCAGAAAAGGCAGTGACCCGTTTTGTCAAAATGCTCTTTTGACGAATTTACCTCAAGCTCGATTTTCTTGGGAATAAACGAATATCCGTAAATCTGACCGTGGGGGTGAGGCATTGTAACGCCCACTACCTCGCCTCGGTTTTCAAAAATGAAAACGTATTTGATTTTTTCGTCCGCTTTCATAACCTCGTATCGCTCGCACCAGAGGTCAACAAGCTTTCTCACGTGGTCAACCGAAAGTTCGGGCAGTGTCACGGTGTGCTCGGGCGAATACAAAATTACCTCGCATTTGCCGTAGGACGGCGCGGTTTTGTAAATTTCGGTCGCAACGTCGTCGGGCACGGGCGGATTTTGTGAAAGCGCAGGAAAATCGTTGTCGTATTCGTACACATCGAAGTGATCGGGAACCTTTCCCGAGCCGGGGCAGAACGGACACCAATCTTTCGGCATCTGCGGTCTGTTCTGACGGTGCGACGCAATCATTACCCAGTCCTTTGTAAGGGGGTTAAATCTTAATTCAGCCATTTTAAAAACTCCTTTATAACATAAAATATTTTTAAAGTTATTATATCCCATATAATTATATACCTTTTTTATTATACAGCAAATAGAATTATTGAGCGTATTATTGTTAAAAATATGTCACATAATAACATATTTTTGCATATTTGACAAATCGGGCGGAATAAAATATAATATTAGTATAATTTTGATTAGGAGATTTTTATGAATATACAATGGTTTCCGGGGCATATGACAAAAACTATGCGCCTTATCGAAGAAAACATAAAATCGGTGGATATTGTGGTCGAAATTCTCGACGCGCGGATACCGAGAAGCAGTAAAAATCCGCAGATTGACGCGCTTATCGGCGATAAAAAACGGCTTGTGGTGCTCAACAAATCCGACATTGCGGACAGATCAGAAACCGAAAAATGGCTGAAATATTTTGAGAAAAACGGCATTGCGGCTATGGCGGTAAGCTCGGTTCAGGGCAAAAATTTAAACGGTGTTTTGGAAAAATGCCGTGATATTTTGTCCGACAAAATCGAGGCGTGGAAATCGCGCGGAATTGTGAACCGTTCGCTTAAAATGATGATTGTCGGCGTGCCGAACGTCGGAAAATCGTCGTTCATCAACAAGCTTGCCAACAAAAAAAGCGCAAAAACGGGCGACAAACCGGGCATTACGCGCGGAAAACAGTGGGTGCGCATTGCGAGCGGATTTGAGCTTTTGGACACCCCGGGCGTTTTGTGGCCAAAATTCGACGACCAAACCGTGGGTATGCGGCTTGCGTTCACCGGCGCGGTGAAGGACGAGATTATGGACGTTGAGGAACTTGCAATGCACCTTTTGGAACTTTTGCGCGAAAATTATCCCAATTCGCTCACCGAGCGTTACAAAATGACAGATTTTGAAAATCTCGGCGGTTATGAAATGCTTGAACTTTTGGGAAGAAAGCGCGGATTTGTGGTGTCGGGCGGAGAAATCGACACACTGCGCGCGGCGAATGTGCTTTTGGACGAATTCCGCGCGGCAACGCTCGGAAAAATAACGCTGGACAAAGTGGGTGAACAGGAATGAAAACCGAAAAAATGTGCGGTTTTGACAATCTTGAATACGAAAAAAAATACTGGGAAAACGGCTTTGTATACGTCGCGGGCGCGGACGAGGCAGGCAGAGGTCCGCTTGCCGGACCTGTTTATGCGGCGGCGGTGATTTTTCCCAAAGACATACAAATCGACGGTTTGACCGACTCGAAAAAGCTTTCGGAAAAAAAGCGCGATTACTATTTTGACGTGATAAAAGAGAAGGCAACCGCATATTCAATCGCGTCGGTCGACGAGAAAATTATCGACGAAATAAACATCTTGAACGCGGCGCATCTTGCCTTTAAAAAGGCGGTTGAGGGGCTCAACCCCGCGCCCGAGCTTGCGCTTATCGACGGCAACAGTATGAAAAATCTGCCCTGCCCGTTTGAGCTTATCGTAAAGGGCGACCAAAAGAGCCTCACCGTTGCGGCGGCGTCGGTTCTGGCAAAGGTTTCGCGTGACAGATTTATGGACAAAATTGACAAAGAATATCCGCAGTATATGTTTTCAAAGCACAAGGGCTACGGCACAAAACTGCACTACGAAATGCTTGAAAAATACGGTGCCTGCCCGTATCACAGGCAGAGTTTCAGGCTTTTTAAAAATCAGTGACAGAGGGTTTTAAACTTGAACAATATTGACATTTCGGATAAAAACAAATCGGACAAATCCGACAAATCCGACTCGGACAAATTCAGCAAAAAAGCATTCGGCAAATTCGGCGAGGATACGGCGTCGCACTATCTGACGCTTCGTTTTTACAAAATTCTCGAGCGCAACTACCGCAAGCGGAATGCGGAGGTGGACATTATTGCGCAAAAGGGCAAAACGCTCTGTTTTGTCGAGGTGAAAACGCGCTCAAGCGACAAATTCGGCACACCTGGCGAGGCGGTGGATTTTAAAAAACAGCAGAAAATCATTCTCGGCGCGCAAAACTATCTTGCGCAAACAAACTGGCAGGGAGAAGTTCGTTTTGACGTTGCGGAGGTGTATGCGCGCAAAACGAAATTCGGATTTAAAACGCACAAAATCAACTACATAAAAAACGCGTTTGACAATTCCGATTAAAATTTTGCAAAAATTTTTATGATTTTTATAAGGTTGTGATTATTATGAAATATGAAATTTTCGACGCGCACTGCGACACCGCATTAAAGCTTTATTTTGACGGAAAAAGCCTTTATGACAGCGACTGTATGGTGAGCGCAGAAAAGTGCGGAAATTATAAAAAAGCGACATACACAATGGCAATTTTCAACGACAAAAGCTTAAAATGTGCGGATATTTTTGCGATTATCGAAAAAATAAAAACCGAAACAAGAGCTTTAAAACACACAAATTTTGACACCGTTATTGCGGTTGAGGGACTGGGAAACACACCCGATTTGACGCTTGCGGACGTTGAAAAACTTGCAAAATCGGACGTCAGAATTATGAGCCTCACCTGGAACGACGACACGCCGTTGTGCGGAGGAGTCGGCTATCCGAAAGGCGAGGGCGCGGAGGGCAACGCAAAGGGTCTTACCGCGCTCGGCAAGGAATTTTTGAAAGAATTTGAGAAAAACGGCATAATTCTTGACACGTCGCACATCAGCGACAAAGGATTTTATGACGTTCTGGAAAATTTCGGCGGAAAAGTGTGCGCCACGCACTCAAATTCGCGCGCGGTTTGTTCGTACAAACGGAATTTAACCGACGATATGTTTATAAACCTCAAAAACCGCGGAGGCGTTGCCGGCATAAACCTCTGCCCCGATTTTTTGAATGACACGGGGGTTGCGTCAAGCGACGACGCGGTGCGCCACATTGAGCATTTTATGGCACTCGGCGGTGAAGACAACATCGGTATCGGCGCGGATTTTGACGGCATCGACTCAACTCCTTCCGACATTCCGGACTGCGGATTTCTTTACGTTTTGTTTGACAAGCTCCTTGCCCTCAATTACAGTGAGGATATTATCAACAAAATTTCACATCAAAACTTTGAAAAAATGTTGAAAATATAATAAATTTGCAAAATTTTGAATTTTATCATCAAAAAACTTGCATTTTTCGTGTGTTTATGATAGGATAAAACAGTAATGCAACGCAAAAATGAAATTTTTGTAATAAAAATTATTCAGTATTATAAACGGAGGCAGGTTAAAAATGTATCTTTCCGAGAAGTTTTTGAGCATTTCGCCGTCACCGACACTGTCGATTGACGCGAAATTCAAGCAGATGAAAAAGGACGGTCTTGACGTTGTGGGTTTCGGTGCGGGCGAACCCGATTTTGACACGCCCAAGCACATTAAAGACGCGGCTATCAAGGCAATTTTGGAGGGCAAAACAAAATACACCCCGGCTTCCGGTATGCCCGAACTGAAAAAAGCGGTCTGTCAGAAATTTATGCGCGACAATTCGCTTTATTACGAGCCTAATCAGATTGTGGTTTCAAACGGCGCGAAACACTCGCTTGTAAACGTTTTCGGCGCAATTTTAAACGAGGGCGACGAGGTTATTATCCCTGCGCCTTACTGGGTGAGCTACCCCGAAATTGTGAAAATCAATTCGGGCGTTCCCGTCACGGTTTACGCGTCGGAGGACAACAATTTTAAGGTTACTCCCGAGCAGATTGAGGAGAAAATCACCGAAAAAACGCGCGCAATCGTGCTGAACAGTCCGAGCAATCCGACGGGTATGGTTTATACAAAGGAAGAACTTGAAAAAATCGCGGAAATCGCATTAAAGCACAGCTTGTATATCGTTTCGGACGAGATTTACGAGCATCTTATATATGAAGGAAAACATTTTTCAATCGCGCAGATAAGCGACGAGGTGAAAGACATCACGATTATCGTGAACGGCGTATCAAAAACCTACGCTATGACGGGCTGGAGAATAGGCTACACCGCGTCAAATCCGACCATTGCAAAGGTTATGTCAAACGTGCAGAGCCACGCGACGTCCAACCCCAACACAATCGCGCAGATTGCCGCAATAGAGGCGCTTAACGGTCCGCAGGAGGAGCTTGGCGCTATGGTTGCGGAGTTTGCGAAAAGGCGCAATTATATGGCGGACAGAATTAACAAAATTGAGGGCGTTTCGTGCATAAAACCGCACGGTTCGTTCTATATAATGATGAATATTAAAAACATTCTCGGCAAAAAGCTGAACGGAAAAACCATTCATTCGGCGGACGAATTTGCCGAAATGCTTTTGGACGACAAGCTGGTTGCGGTTGTTCCCGGCACAGGTTTTGAGGCGCCCGATTATGTGAGATGGTCGTATGCGACGAGTATGGAAAACATTAAAGAGGGTCTTGACAGACTGGAGAAATTTTTGTCCGAATTGGAATAAAAAAACGGGACGATGTGGGCATCGTCCCCTACAATATATTGCACGAAACAACGCAAACGTTATATAAAATAACGGGACGATGTGGGCATCGTTCCTGCAATATATTGCACGAAACAACGCAAACGTTATACGAAAAAACGGGACGGTGCAGGCATCGTCCCCATAATACATATGAGGTGATATTTTGAACAACATTTACGAAAGTCCGCTCAACACGCGCTACGCAAGCGATGAAATGAAAGAAATTTTTTCGCCCGACAGAAAATTCAAAACGTGGCGCAGGCTTTGGATTGCACTTGCAAAATCGGAAAAAGCGCTCGGTTTGAACATCACCGACGAGCAGATTGCCGAAATGGAAAAATTTAAAGACGATATAAACTACGACGTTGCAAAGGCGCGCGAAAAAGAGGTTCGCCACGACGTTATGTCGCACGTGTATGCGTACGGCGTGCAATGCCCCAAGGCAAAGGCGATTATCCATCTCGGCGCAACAAGCTGTTACGTCGGCGACAACACCGATATTATCATTATGACGGAAGGTTTGAAGCTTATCCGCAAAAAGCTTGTCAACGTTATTTACCGTCTTAAAATTTTTGCGGACGAATACAAAAATCTCCCCACGCTCGGTTTCACGCATTTTCAGCCGGCACAGCTTACCACCGTCGGCAAGCGCGCGTGTCTGTGGATTCAGGAGCTTTTGATGGACTTGGAGGACGTGGAATATCAGCTTTCAAAGGCGAAACTTTTAGGCTCGAAAGGCACAACCGGCACACAGGCAAGCTTTTTGGAGCTTTTTGACGGCGACCACGAAAAGGTTAAAAAACTTGACGAAATGATAACCAAAGAAATGGGATTTGACGCGTATTTCCCCGTTTCGGGACAGACGTATTCGCGAAAACTCGATTCGCAGTTTTTGAACGTTTTGAGTTCAATCGCGCAGAGCGCGTATAAATTCAGCAACGATTTGAGGCTTCTTCAGCACCTCAAAGAGGTGGAGGAACCGTTTGAAAAAAGTCAAATCGGCTCGTCGGCAATGGCATACAAGCGCAATCCTATGCGTTCGGAAAGAATTTCGTCGCTCGCGCGCTACGTCATTGCAAACAGCATAAATCCTGCCATTACCGCGTCAACGCAGTGGTTTGAAAGAACGCTCGACGACTCGGCGAACAAGCGCATTTCGGTTCCCGAAAGTTTTCTCGCGGTGGATGCGATTTTGAACATTTACCTCAACGTCGCGACGGGAATGGTGGTTTATCCGAAAGTTATCGAACAGCATATTTTGAAAGAACTTCCGTTTATGGCGACCGAAAACATTATGATGCAGGCGGTTAAAAACGGCGGCGACAGACAGGAACTGCACGAAAAAATCAGAATACATTCAATGGCGGCGGCGAGGGTTGTCAAGGAAGAGGGCAAGGAAAACGACCTCATTGAGAGAATTGTTAACGACGAAAGTTTCAATCTCAATCTCGACGACATAAAAGCGGTGCTCAAGCCCGAAAATTTCATCGGCAGAGCGAAAGAGCAGACCGAGGAATTTTTGAGAGATTACGTTTCGCCCGTTTTGGATAAATATAAAGACGTTCTCGGCGAAGAAGCGGAATTGTCGGTGTGATGATGAAAAAAGACGGTGTTAGCCGCTCCTCAATAAGAAAGCATTGGTTTTGAAGCCGTATTTTAAATTCATA
>ERZ824480.1135-NODE-1135-length-25525-cov-3.612721_pt1 | contig 25525 bp, 10 predicted proteins | sample MGYA00519861_ERZ824480 | MGnify/ENA primary metagenome ERZ824480 (study PRJEB31778, sample SAMEA3449152) | human gut metagenome | biome: human gut; feature: human-associated habitat; material: faeces | place: United Kingdom | collected 2010/2012 ... | reverse complement strand
TCAGACATTCCTTCAGGCATGTATTCATCAGAGACTTAACAAAATAAGAAATCACACAAAAACTCTGCGTTCTGCGGCAATTATCTTAGTTCGCTGACGGCAGAACAAGTTAGCTTGTCGGCTGCAAAATATCATATTTATTGCTGACATAACAAGCAATATGTGATCGGACAGCAGCTTTGGATGTGCAAAGTTTGAGTTTCTTATTAGAGTCTTTCTATCATGTATCTATTAGTTACCAAACAAATCTCCAAATCCGAACCAATCGTTGCCGGATCCGCTGTCGCTGCCGGAATTTCCGTTGTTGCCATTCTGGCTGTTGTTGCCGTTGTTGCCGATGTTACCATTGCTGCCATTCTGACCGCTGTTGCCATTGCTGCCGTTCTGACCGTTGTTACCATTCTGGCTGTTGTTGCCGGAATTGCCGCTCTGACTGTCATTGTTGGACGATTTGCCGGAACTTAAACCGTTTAATGAACTGGAACCTTGCAGTGTAACTTTCACTTTCTTTTCTTTATACGTTCCAGAATCACTTCTCTGCAAGATGATCTCTACCTGAGTTCCCTTTTTGTAGCTATTGGCTTTTTCCTGCAGACTTTCGATAGAACGGACTTCCATATTATTAATGGATGTAATGATGTCGCCTTTCTGGATGCCTGCTTTGTCTGCCGCACCATTCTTAGATACTTCTGCAACATAAACACCATTTGGCATATTGTAGGCTGCCATCTCGTCAGAAACCGTTCTTCCGCTGATTCCTAAATAGCCTTTTTCACTATCTTTGAGGTTTTCTTTATTCATCAGATCCTCAATGATCGGTTTTGCGACGGAAATCGGGATCGCATATCCAACACCTTCTACTTCAGAAGCTGCGATCTTAGCAGAGTTAATACCGATAACCTGCCCCTGCATATTGATCAAAGCACCACCACTGTTACCAGGATTGATAGCTGCATCGGTCTGAATTGCCTTGATCGTATTAGAGGAGGAAGAACTGGAGCTGCCACTCTCAGATTCTGAAATTTCACGATCTTTTGCACTAATATAACCAACCGTTACCGACTGACCATAACCAAGTGCGTTACCGATAGCAACTGCCATCTCACCAACTTTAATCTTGCTCGAATCGCCAAGATCAGCTACGCGGATCTTGTTCATCGTGCTCTCTTTGATCTTAGATGTCTGTACTGCGATAACAGCCAGATCATTGCTGCTGTCTGTTCCTTTTACCGTTGCTTCGTAAATCTGCTCATCAATAAACTGTACAGAAATTGTCTTTGCACCGTCTATAACATGATTGTTGGTTGCGATCAGCAATTCTTTATCATTCTGTCCTACAATAAATCCGGAACCGGCACTGGTCGTATCCTGTCCCTGATACTGCTGTCCAAACAAGTCATAATAGTTCGCACCCTGTGAAGTGCTTGTGATAGCAACGATTGCCGGCATAGTCTGCTCCGCGATACCGGAAACGTCTGTGGTTCCTGTCTGCGTAGTCGAAGGAGAAGAGGTGCTCTGTGCTGTGCTCGCACTCTTACCGTCTGTTGTTGACTGCAGTTTCGTGGTAGATGATGTTGTCGTAGGCAGGAAGCGATTCGTTACATAGCGAACGCCTTGGAAACATATTCCGGAAACAACACCAAAGATAACGGCACATGCAATGCAAAATGCAATTTTCTTTCCGGTACTTACGCTGCCCGGCTGTTTTGGTTTCTTTGCTTTCGGTGGTTTTTGGTTCGGCTGTCTGAAATTCATCTGTGGACCGCCGTTCATCTGCTGTGGACCACCGTTCATCTGTGAACCGTAACCATTCATTTGCTGTGGACCGGCTCCGCTTTGCTGCGCAGATTCATTATTTGGCTGTGCAGCTCCACCGCCATAATAATCTCCGGAGTGTGTGCTTGTGCCCTCTCCATTCTTGTAAGAGTAGCTGTAAGTACTGCTCTGCTCTGCCTGTGCGCTTGCGCCCTGCTCAGAAGCAGACTGCGCTGTCTCACTGTAAGCCGCCGCATTTTCTGTTTCTACCTGTGGTGCATCGTTGTGCTCCACCGGATTACCGTACTCACCTGTGTATCCTGAATCTGTTCTTTTGTTCTCTTCCATATCTAACCCTCCATTTCTATTTTATGTCCTCTCGGTATCTTCTCAAAACGAGTCACTCCGAGCGTACATTTTTCGTTGGTCAGATTGTCGAATGTATCTCATACGCTCTAACCATTTACAACTAAGAATCTCATGTGCTGTTCTTAGTTTCTGACTGTAAGTCTACCAGTGATTTGTGTTCTTATTGTGAAAACTTCTTTAAGAAAAAGTTAAATCCCAGTTGGATATTGCGAATAATGGAAGAAAATACTATAATACTGTGGTAGCTGATAGATTAATAAAAGCGGGAGGTTTATATTACATTGATACGAGAAAATCAACGATTATTGAATTTATTTCATATTATAATAGATGCCCTTATTATTGCAGCAGCATTCCTGCTGTCTTACGAACTGCGTTTTAACGAGCTTTGGAGTCCGTTGATCCGTCACCACATTATCAGTCCGCCCATCGGATATTATTTGCGGCTGGATCAATATCTCAACACATTGGTATTTTTGATCCCATGTTTTATCATTATATACCGTTTCTGCGGCTTATATGATCCAAAGCGAACCAACAGCAAACGTCATGAGCTTTACTGCCTGATCAAGGCAAACCTGTTTGGTATCGTATATGGTACAGCGATTTTGTACTTTATCAAACAGACTGATTACGCCCGTCTGTTTTTGACCATGTTTATTATGATCAACCTGACCGCAGATTACATTTTCCGTCTGATCGTAATGAGCATATTGAAGCTGTTGCGCAAACGCGGCAAAAACCTGAAACACATCCTATTAGTTGGATACAGCCGTATGGCAGAGGGCTATATCGACCGTCTTCGTGCTCACCCGGAATGGGGCTATTATGTACACGGTATTTTGGACGATAACAAACCGGTCGGGGAATCTTACCGAAATGTGGACGTGATCGGCAACACCAGACAACTTGCCGATCTGCTTGCTACCAACAAGTACGATGAGATTGCTATCACACTTCGCATCCAGGAGTTTTTCAAATTGGAAAAGATTGTGGCAACCTGTGAAAAATCGGGAATCCATACAAAATTTATCCCGGATTATAATCATATCATCCCGACAAAACCATATACAGAGGATCTGGATGGCATCCCTGTCATTCATGTGCGCCATGTGCCGCTTAGTTCCTCCTTTAACAATGCGATCAAGCGTATCGTTGATCTGTTTGGCGGCATTGTGGCTCTGATCATATTTGCCATTCCAATGTTACTGTTGTCTCTTATCATCAAGATCACCTCACCGGGACCGCTTATTTTTAAGCAGGTACGTGTCGGACTGCACAACCGTGAATTTGCCATGTACAAGTTCCGTTCTATGCGTGTGCAGGAAGAGTCTGCTGAGAAAAAGGCTTGGACAACGGCAAATGATCCTCGTGTTACCAGCATTGGTAAATTTATGCGTAAGACCAATTTGGATGAGCTTCCACAGATCTTTAACGTGCTGAAGGGTGATATGAGTCTCGTTGGTCCTCGACCGGAAAGACCATATTTTGTCAATAAATTTAAGGAAGAGATCCCGCGTTATATGATCAAGCATCAGGTTCGCCCGGGTATGACCGGCTGGGCGCAGGTAAACGGATACCGCGGGGACACATCCATTACCAAACGTATTGAATGCGATTTATATTATGTAGAAAACTGGACACTTTTGTTGGATTTTAAAATACTGTTTTTAACATTCTTTGGACGCAACACCAACAAAAATGCCTATTAATAACAAGAGGAAGGGTTTGATAGAGGTATGGCAAAGGATTATGAAGATTACCGTCGCCGCAATGAGCGTACGCAGGAGGCAGTGCGCCGCAGACGCAACGCTGACTATGCAACACGCCGCAGCGCGGGATATTATGAGGATGAAGATTACAGCGAGCCGGTCAGACGAGCTCGTCAGACTGGTTCGACAAAAAGATCAGGTACCAACGCAAAGCGCAGACAAACTACGAGATCGGGCAACTCAACCGGCAGCCGAAGTCATAGCGGACGGTCCGGCAGTTTCATCGGCAGCCGCAGTCATAACGCACGCTCCGGCAATGTAACAGACAGCCGCAGACGAGATATGCGCTCTGTTGGTGCAGCAGGTAGACGTAATAAGAAACGCCGCCATCCGATCCGCCGTTTTTTACTATGCCTTTTACTGATCGTTGCTTTATGTGTCGGCGGCATATTTGTTTATTTGGTAAAATCACTGAATACGATTGAAAATCATCCGCTATCAGATGTGACACTTTGCGGGGAACAGGATGCAAATATCAAGAATTACACCAATATTGCCCTGTTCGGCGTGGATTCCCGTGCCAACGACCTAAGAAAGAATACACGAAGTGATTCCATTATCGTAGCAAGCATTAATAATAAAACACACGACGTCAAGTTAGTGTCCATTTACAGGGACACTTATGTAAAGATCCATGATCATGGCTGCACTAAGATCAACCACGCTTATGCGTATGGCGGTCCTGATCTTGCCGTCAATACACTCAACAAAAACTTTGATCTGAATATTAAAGATTTTGTCACGGTAAACTTTAGTGCTTTAACGAATGTTATTGACGAATTGGGCGGTGTTGAACTCACGATCAAAAAAGAAGAGTTAAAATGGGTAAACGCCTATGGTCACGACGTTGCGAAGATCAATGGTCAAAAATATACCAAGATCAAGCATCCCGGCAAACAGACAGTGACCGGCGTACAGGCTACCGGCTACTGCCGCGTACGCTATACAAAGGGTGGCGATTTCACCCGTGCAGAACGACAGCGAACCGTCCTTCAGGCTATTTTTGCCAAGGCAAAAAAATCGAGTCCTACTGCGCTGATCTCTGCTATGAATAAAATCTTTCCGCAGATATACACCAGCCTATCGACATCGGACATCCTGTCACTCATGAAGTACCTGCCTTTTTATGAGATTGGCGATCAACAGGGATTTCCGTACAAATTAAGCTGTCACCGCGGGCGGGACGGTATATATTATGACTTCCCAACGACACTCGTATCCAATGTAAAGAAACTGCACAAAGAACTATTTGGAACCGACAATTATGAGCCAAGTAAACTTGTGCACACGATCAGCAAAGAAACCAGCAATTAGCTTAACAGTAGTCGGTGTACAACACCAAAGGAACTTGTAATCAGCTTGACGATGATGGTTCCATAACTACTTTGGGGGATTGACTATGAAGATTCGTACCAAACTTATTATTGCCTTTTTGATCATGATCTTATTTCCATTTGGCATGAGCGTACTTTGCGTACACTTCGTGATGGAACGACAGACAACATTTCTCAAAAGCAACTACGATATTGAATCTTCGGACTACGAACTATCTCTCAATCCGATCACGATCATCTTTAATGTAACGATGAACGACTATGTTGCCCTAGTGCAGACGGCAGACCAGAATCCGGATCGCTTTTACGATACTGATTATCTCCAGAAAGCAAATGACCATTTGGCAAGCCGCGACTCATTCCTTATTTTGAAAATAGACGGTAAAGTAACATTCACCGGCAATTCTAAGCAGCACAAAAGAATGGAAACACTCCCAGGCTTTATTAAATATGAAAAAGGTACCGACAACATTGTATATATGGATCAAGGTGCTTCAATGGTAACTAAGAAAAAAGACTTTTACTTCTCCAACGGAACACAGGGACAACTCTTTTTGGTGACCAATTTAGCATCTCTGGCACCTCATTGGAAAAAAGCGATATTTGATCTGATCTACTCTTTCTTAGCGATCATTTTGATCACCGCGCTGCTCCTCGTGATCTGGCTCTATCGAAGTATCGCATATCCGATCAGCATACTGCGCATTGCCACGATTCAAATTGGTGCCGGTAATCTGGATTACCCGATCCATCCGATATCGTCGGATGAAATTGGTGAATTATGTCAGGAATTTGAGGAAATGCGTATCCGCTTAAAATCTATGATGGATGAACGTATTCATTACGAGGACGCCACCCGTGAAATGCTAAACAACGTATCTCATGATCTAAAGACGCCATTAACAGCGATCAAAGGGTATTCCGAAGGACTGTTGGACGGCATAGCGGGCACCGAGGAAATGCAGCACAAATATCTGCATACCATTTATGCCAAAGCAAACGATATGACCTATTTGGTCGAAGAACTTTCTCTATTTGCCAAAATGGAACAGAGCAGACTTCACTATGATCTCATTCCAATCAATCTGTCCGATTACTTTACGGATTGTATGGAAGATCTTTCCCTTGATCTGCAGAGTTACGGCATGACATTGTCCATGTTTAACTCTACGCCGCCAGACACCAAGGTGATGGCAGATCCCGAGAAATTAAAACGAGTGATCTTTAACATCGTGAATAATGCTGAAAAATATATGGATCATTCACCGTCTACCCTGCACGTTATTATCACCGAAGAACCCTCTAAACCGGAGCAGCCGCCATTGTATCGACAGCTCAATAAGGACGGTTCCGAGATTGAGCCTGCATTGCCACCAGACGAATTTATACGGATCCACATTGAGGATGAAGGCCCCGGCATTGCCGCAGCCAGTTTACCATATATATTCCAACAATTTTACCGCGCCGATGCCTCTAGAACTTCATCAACAGGTGGAAGCGGCTTGGGACTCTCCATCGTCGAGCAGATCATTTCTGCACACGGCGGTAAAGTGTGGGCTGAAAGTGTAGAAGGCGTTGGAACGAGCATTATATTTACCCTGAAAAAAGCAAAAAACACTGATTTATCCTAAGGAGGTACATTCATGAGCAATATTTTGATCATTGAAGATGACACTGCCATTGCAGAATTAGAAAAAGATTATTTAGAATTAAGCGAATTTCATGTAGAGATCGAACATGAGGGCAGTGAGGGTGCTGCCAGAGCTATCGATGAAGATTTCGACCTGATCTTACTGGATCTGATGTTACCCGGCATGGATGGTTTCGAGATCTGTAAGCTGATCCGTGAAAAGAAAAACACACCGATCATTATGGTTTCCGCCAAAAAGGAAGACATTGATAAGATTCGCGGTTTAGGTCTGGGGGCTGATGATTACATGACCAAACCGTTCAGTCCAAGCGAACTGGTAGCTCGCGTCAAAGCGCACCTGTCCCGCTACAAACGGCTCACCTCTGCCGGGCAGGAGACAAATGAAGTCATTGAGATCCGCGATCTGGTTATTGATAAAACAGCCCGCCGCGTCATTCTTGCCGGTGAAGAGAAAACATTTACCACCAAAGAGTTTGATCTACTCACCTTTTTGGCAGAACATCCAAACCATGTTTACTCCAAAGAAGAACTCTTTAAGAAGATTTGGGAAATGGAATCTGTCGGTGACATTGCAACTGTTACCGTACACATCAAAAAAATACGCGAAAAGATCGAAGAAAGCGCCTCAAAGCCAAAATATATTGAAACGATCTGGGGCGTCGGATATCGTTTCCGCCTCTGATCCCTTTCGTATATTAGATATTATTTGCATCTCTAATTGCATTTCGGGGATTGGATCGCAGTTCCGTCTCTAAACCATTGTTTTATTTATGATGCAGTTTTTCTTCCAGCCGGCGCAGCCGTTTTGCGGCCTCCGGCTGTTGTTTTTCCAGACGCTTTTCCAACTTCACACGGCTAGCCTTCAATTTCTCTAAAATCTCAGGATTGTCCTGTTGCAGCTGTCTGGCAATATGACGACGACGTTTTTCGATCAATTCCAGTACAACTCTGCGGTTATGTTCTTCTGTCATATGCTCCGGTAATTCGTCCATATGAAGTTCCATACGACGCAGGAATTCATCCTCATCGATCGCACCAAGCGTATGCCATGTTTCCATCAACTCCTCGATTCCCTGCTCAGCCAACTGCTCGAGATCCAGCATCTGATGGATATGTTCCAACACAATATGCACACGCCGCTCAATCTCATTAACCGTATCTTCTCCAAATGCCCACGCAAATTCTTCCAAAGTATTTTCTGCTTCTGCCGGAATATTCATAATAAACTGTCGTTTCTGCTCCGGCATTGAAGTTACCGGATAAGGCTCCCTAATACCTGCATCATGTAAAGCAGCCGTAATTGTTCTGCGCACATATCCTTTTTGAATCATCTGCCCTTTACCAAGCTTTCGCAACTTAGCGTTGATCCCCTCGTGATGCTCTGTCATATAAAATGCAATGCCTCTGCCCTGCAGACTGTCTGCAAGCTGTTCCAACCGATCCGCCGCTGTAATATCAATATTTGTGACAGCTCCGGCATCGACAATGACCACCTTTGTGTCATCCGTAATACTTTGCTCAATATCATCCACAAAAATTTTGACATTTGCAAAAAATAAACTCTCACTGAACTGATACATAACAACATGATCGATCGGATACGCAAAACGATTTTTGGCGCGGTCATAAAATCCATCCCGCCCCGGAATAATCCCCAAAAAGCAGCGTGGAGGATCTGTTTCACGCAGAATAACTTCTACAAAAGATAAGATAATACCAATGATAACGCCGTAAATTGTTCCAAGCATCAGTACACCAAAGAAAGCTGCCATATAAATATAAAATTCAATCCGACTCACGCGGAATAATCTCACCGCCAGATCAAATTCCACCACTTTCATCAAGGCTGATATCACGATAGCGGTAAGCACCGGCACCGGCAAATACCCTATAAATCCGGTACCAAACAGCAACACACATACCATTGTCAAACTCGCTGTGATCGAAACTAACTGCGTTTTGCCGCCATACTGGTCATTCATGGAAGTACGTGAAATACTCCCGTTGACCGGACAGCATCCAACAACGGCTGCACCAAAATTTCCGACAGCACATGCCAAGATTTCACGATTGTCTTTGATCTTATATCCATTTTGAAAAGCAAAGTTATTTTCAGAAAGCAGTGTTTCTGCCATCACCACCACTGCCACGATAAGTCCTCTTCCGACGGCCTGCGTCATGTTTACTCCGCCCAGATCCGGCAGACGAAATGACGGGAGACCGTTTTTTACATCTGCAAGCATACGCACGCCATATTGCCCTAAGGAAGCATATTTCGTCAAAAGCACACCCGCCACCATCACAACAACGACCATCGGAAACTTCGGCGCTATTTTACGGCTTATTACAATGATCAGCAAAGAAACACACCCCAATACTACTGACATCCCATTCACGTGATGCATAGTTTTCCATAAATGGTGCAATAGTTCCGGAAGCTCCCCTGTTCCGGAGGAAGCACCAAGTACCTTTGGTATTTGCATCAAAATGATCGTCACAGCAATGCCGCTGACAAAACCACCCATAACCGGTGTCGATATAAAATCTACCATCTTTCCGGCTTTCAATACATAAAACAGCAACAACCACAATCCGGTGCATAAGGCGATCATGGAAATATAATCGATTGCTTCCGCAGATCCAAATGCAATTCCAAGGGAGCTCACACTGGCGCCAACAATTGCTGCCGGTGCGGCATCCACGCCAAAGATAAACTGTGGCGATGTCGAAAAGCAGGCAAATAAAAGAATCGGAAGTACCGAACCATACAGCCCATAAACGGCCGGAAGGCCCGATACTTCCGCATATCCCATGGCGATCGGAATAGACACTGCCGCCATTACAACGCCCGCGATCAAATCCTTTGCCAAATAATTCTTTTTATAATTATGTAATGTAGTAAATAAACGCATAAACAATCCTCCCATCTCAGACGTCTTTGCCAGCAACCGCATCAAGGCAGCAGCAAAAGGTATCCGTTGTCTGACATGCTCACTTGTCTATCATTTTACCACATTTTTTGACGATCTGCAGGTAAAATCTATTTCTACGGATTTACTACATCGCATGACCTGCCGTCAAAACCTGTTCCTGCGCCTTATTTACCGCATCACATAATTCGCCAAAATAAAACATCTCATCTTCCTGATAACAGGCTGCCAGCAATGCATCCAACTCATACATTGGGTTCCATTTACGCATACCACATGCTGCAAATGTGCTGTTGACCATGTCCCGAAAAACATCTAGAGCTTCTCCCTGCTCATATCTGCTCTCTTTTTGCTCGATCGAACTTTGATATTGCTTTTGTGCAACATACAGTATCATCGGCAGAAAATCCTCGCGCTGAATGAGCTGGCATCTTCGATGATGTTCTTTGCTGAATTTCTCGACCCAGACCTTAGCCTCCAAGACCGTCTCCGCATAATAACTATCCTTCGTGTAATCTGCAATAAATCGACCGATCCATTCCGGGCAAGCCTCCTTTGACTCCATATCGGAAAGTACATTCAGTGCAATATTGGTGCGTATTTCCCGCTCTTTCTGTAAAGGAGTATTTAGCATATCCGACAAATGTTTGGACGTTAATTCCGGCAGGGGTGATTGCTTTACCTCATTTGAAAACAGTTCAATGATCGTAGAATTATACGCCTTCTTAGAATTGACCATATGATTCAATTCGTGAAGCATTTCCAATACATCATTGTTTACATCTTTTTTCTTGCGTCTGGCTCCGGCGATATATTTCTCGATCAACTGATACTCCTTTTCAGATTCCGCAGAACATTTCATCCTGATCCATGTTGCAAAATCTGTCTCGCGGATCAGATTATCCAGGCTGCGTTTTGCATCCTCTCTGATCACGTCTATTATCATATATTTGTAAGTATTCAGATAGTCTAGAGTTGTCAGACTATATCCCTTGAAAAATTGGCTGTTTTCCCGCATCCACTTCATGAATGCCTCTTTGCTGCTGTTTTTATGATAGGCAAACTCCTGCATGAGCTGATTCGTACTATGCGTATGTATTAATTGCGTCTGCGTTTGGAACGATTTCTCATAGCCATCGATCATCTTAAGTGCCTGTTCATAAGAATAATGATGATCCAAACAATATAAAAAGATAACTTCTCTGTAATCATTATACTGTGCCGCCGGCTGACCAATTCCTTCCTGCAGAAAATGATTCAACCGCTGCACACTAAATCCCAAACAAAAGCTGATCATGTATGCCTGAGCTCGATTTGGCGTAGCCATGCCATTGATCCCAAACCACCGGCGCATTGTTGGTCTGGAAGCCGGATATGGTTCGGTCAGCTTATTCATCATAATGCGGAATGCCTTTTTACGGTCTGCTTCTTCCTTCCCCTCCACACCCATGAGTTCCATCATATACCAACTACTCTCCCGGTGCTTTTTCTTCAGGATATCTTTTACTTCCGCATAAAATTTCTTTTTTGATTCATCGCGTCTTGTTGTATTCATGCCGTACGTTCTCCATTTCTTCTTACTGTCTTTATTCATTAAGGAATGACACCAACAAACTTTTTCTTAGACTTGGAAGGTTTCTTCGTCGCTGTTACAGTTCTCTGTGGAGATACTGTTTCCTTGGATCTTGCAGTGCTTTTTGGCTTAACAGTCCGCTTCGGTTTCGCTGACTTTTTTGGTTTCGTGGTGCGCTTTGGCTTTGCCGTTTTCTTTGGCGTCACTGTCTGCTTTGCATCCGCTGTCTGTTGCGAATCCCCCACTGTCGATGTTGCGGGATTGTTCTTCTGTGCCCCTGCGGAAGCTTTCGCATTCGTCTCATCCGCATGATCGGTACTAATCGCCTGTCCGGAAGCAGTCTTTGATTCTGTCATGCCTGGTCTGCCTGACGCCACAGGTGATCCAATGGCTGACAATTTGCCGCCCGTTGTCAAAAGCGCACAGACAGCTAACACTCCTGCCAACACCACTGCGCCCCCTGCCAACAGTACGCGTTTGCTCTTGTGCTGAAAATACAATACCACTCGCTGCACCCAGCCTCTCGATTCATACAGTGCCGCTTCTAATGATTCCATGCTTTGAAATCTGCGATTTGCTTTGACCGCCATGCCTCGCATGATCGCATCCTCTTCTGTCGCAGACAACCGAATATGTGGCATATCCCGCAACAGCTTGATGTCATCATGGATCATTCGCTCAATCGACTCGTTTGGCACGATCCCCGTCAACATAAAATACATTGTCGCACACAAAGAATACACGTCAGACCAAGCTCCCCAATTACCTCTGCCGCGATACTGCTCCTCCGGCGTATATCCGCGCTTAAATAACACCGTCATGCTCTGTGTCATAGTCTGACGTTCTGCTCTGGCTGACCCAAAATCAATTAAGACTAACTCTTCCTTTTGATTGACTAATATATTATCCGGGCTGATATCTCTATGAATGATCCCTGTCTTATGGATCGCAGATAATGCTTTGATCACCGGATGTATCATTTGGAGTACACGCTCTCCGGCAATCGGACCGTGCTCTTTGATATATTCTTTTAGCGTGATCCCGTCTACATATTCCATAACCAAATAAGCTGTTCCATTCGCATAAAAGAAATTAATAACAGAAACCACGCCGGCGATGCCGTGAAACTTTGCTAAGATCTTTGCCTCATTATAAAATTTTTCCAGACCATTCTTGTAACTTTCGTCCTCGTCCCCGGCATACACATATACCGTGTTTCCCGTATCACTTTCCTCTTCCAACATATCTCTGCTCACATGATTGATCGGAAAATATTCTTTAATCGCTACAATCTGGTCGAGAAGCATATCCCTGCCAATATATGTAATGCCAAAGCTCCCCTCACCGAGAACTCTGCCTATCAAATATCGTTCTTTTAATATACTCCCCAGACGAAGGCAACGTGGTGCTCTATCATAACTTTCCAGAGAAAACCCACACAGTGGACAAGTTGATCTTTTGTCTTTTCCCTTGGGAAAGGCTTCCATGCACCCCATGCAGTATGTCATTCGTTCTGTCGTCATACGCAGTCCATCCTTGTTGTTCATTACTTATGCTTACACATTTAAGAATAGTATATCACAAACTTGATACCCATTAAATTTTTTCCGTTTTTTTCATTCTTCATCGTATCGACACTTTCGCAACATTAGAATACACACTTTTTACTTTTTTTCCTCGCACTTTTCGATAGGTCTTCACCCGAAAATAATATGTTTGTCTGCGACTGCTGCAGCGTATACGAAAACGACGGCGATTTTTTCGGATCGAACTGGATGTTAACGGCAGTCTCTTCCAACCTCTTTTTTTCATGCGGTAATAAATTATAACATTTGTGCCCTTGTATTTACACAATCGCAGCGAAATATAACGGATCACGCCGACCCGTCCTGCACCTGCTTTGATCTTTGGACGTATCATATTATTGGCAGCCTTTTGTCTGGATGCCGTCATCTTTTTGGATATTGCATTTTTCTTTGGTTTTGATTTCGCTGTCGCACGTGGTTTCACGGTTGGTCTGATCGTTGGTTTGACCGTTGCAATCGGAATGATCCCCGTTGAAGCATCAATGTCCTCTTGCGTGATCGTATCATTTGCTACCTTTTTACCCGTCATCGGATCCCGATATGTTCCGTTTTTCAGATCATTGAGCGCCGCCTTGAGACCGGTGATCGTAAACGTGATCTCTATGCTGTCCATCGGTACCGCAATATCGCCATATCTGGCAGCCGCATATAACGGTCCGCAAGTTTCCCAGCAACATGTCAATGCATAACAGGCAGCGTCCTCGTTTTCCAATAAAACCGGAGTAAGTCCTTGTTCTACCGTCACACCATCTACTTTCAGAGAGACATTAGAAATGTTAACTCCGGAATAGATTCCTGTCCCATTTTTCTCTGTCTTCACAGACAGATCCGTTGCGATCTGCAGTATATTATACTTTTGAGACGCGCTTAAATTAATTCCACTAATGCCAACCGTATACTCACCATCCCGGTTAATAAACACATCTTTCACGGTTGTCGTTGCCGCATCCACTTCCTTACCATTTGCTCGAATATATGAATAACTGTATAGGTAAGTGTCTTTGGTAAAACTACTGCGATAATCCCAAGTCGAATCCATCTGGTAGGATACATAGGCGTGTATGCCTTTCTGCGCCCAAAGCTCGTGATCGATATACGGTGCCGGCGTTGCCGTTGGCTTCACATTCACGTTCCCATTCGCATTACCGTTTCCATTCGCATTCCCATTCCCATTCGTATTGGTATTCTTTGAAACGTCGGATACCGTAAACGCCACCTCGATGACAGAGCCGGCGCCTAACGTCAGTATCTTTTCGCTGAACAGATCGATCATATCCCATTCATTAAAACCATATGACGTATACTCTTCTCGATAATTGTTGCAATAATCAGCAACATAATAATGATATGCCAAATACGGATTTAGAATCGTTGCTGCGTAATTTTTTTCTTCATCCGAATCACGATATCCCCATAAACTTCCCGGGTGCAACAGTTTTCCATTAGAAAAAGAATACTCGTTCTTCTGTGTACCGTCCGCAGATGTGATCGTCATACCGGTAACGTCTACTTTCATCTTGCTTCCCGAATACAGATTGGTATCCAGCCAGATCATCTTCATTCCATCATCCAATGCTGTCGTGTAAGAAATGGTATAATCTCCCTCTTTGGTGATCTGCATCACATCTGTAGTTGTAAAATCTGCAAAGATCACCTCATCCCAATTCTCTGACACATAACTGATCCCTACACGAAAGTCATCGTCTTTCCCCTGGAACTGCTGTGGCGCTTCATAATTTGGCGTACCACACACTGTCTCATTTTCCTCAGCCGCCGCTTTTTGGATCATGCTATTTGAAAAACCTGGCATCGAAAACAATAATGCCAGTACCACAATACACGCAATTCGCCTTTGTCTTATTTTCATAATGCTCCCCTTACCATAATTCTACTCATTTACCATAAAAATCTACAGGATATTTCCATCCGTTCAGATTAAACTCCTTTTATTATACCGATAATCGCCAGCCGATACAAGAAGCAAAAAATCAAAGAAAACGCTTTGCTTTTATCACACTACACAACAGCAATTTCCTATTAAAACAAAAAAGCATAGTCTTTTCGATCTCTCGAATTGACTATGCTTTTTAGAAAGAAGGTTTATAAGTATTGTCCTCACAGGATCATTGTTCCTGTGCGGAACACAGGACAAACAAGATAACTCTCTTATTTCTTGATCTTTATCTTCTTCGTTTTACTGTATGGACCAAATATCTTCTTTCCCTTTCCATCTAATCGGTAAGCGCGTACACGAATATAATAGGTCTTCTTTTTCTTCAGCTTCTTGATCGTCAGTTTTCTCTTCTTCGTCAGTTTCGTTTTAGCCTTTTTGAACTTTTTGTTCGTGCTATACTGCACGCAGTATCCATTCGCTCTGGCAACTACTTTCATGGAAATGACTAACTTCTTGGAAGCCTTGTTCTTAACCGACAAGAATCTCGCTTTGCCAACGACAATCTTTGGTGCCGCCTTTTTCGGCTTATCACTTGGTTTTACAGTCGGTCTCACCAGCGGCGTATGTGTTGGTTTGACAGTCTGTGTTGGCACCGGTCTCTTCGTCGGCTTAACAACCGGTCTCTTCGTCGGCTTAACAGTTGCAACCGGATTCTGTGTCGGCTCGCCACTAGGAGATGGGGTCACATTTGGATCATCTTCCGGCTCCGGTGTCGGAATGACAACCGGATCATCGCCTTCCATCTCATAGGAAACATCAGGCGTTGCATCCATTCCAACATCATACGTCTTGCCCTCCTCTGCTCCCAACGTGACATTGATCTTCTTCGTCTCGATACCATTGGATACGATAATGGTTCTTGCAACCTTCTTCTCGTAACGATTATATACATCCAATGCTTTAAGCTTTCCATCTTCAATGACTGAAGTAAACGTCAATGGTCTGTCATACTGCTTCGAAGGTTTTACAATACTAAAGGCTGCCGTATTATCGATCAGATTCAGTTCCTCTGCTGCAGCACTGCCATTGTATGCTGTTGCCTGCAACGATATTGATACATTCTTGGCTTCACTGGTAAATTTCGGTGTGTAGTTAAACTGTAACACATATTCACCACGGTTGATCGCTTCCATAGCATCTTTACCACTAATAACGATCAACTTCTTATCCTCATCAAATGATGCACCGGCAGTTGTCGGCTTCACAGTCACTGCTTTCTTATCGACAGATGTCAAAGCAACACGGATCGTATCATCCTCTGTCAACGCCTTTGTGCCGGCATTGCTGATAACGACCTGTACAATACGCTCTCCACCTTGCAGATTCTCTACCACTTCCGGATTACCAAGTACCATATCCGTACCAAGCAGTGTTAACTGTGCCTTCGCAGTTGCTCCATTGTCTGCTGCAACCTCAAAAGTCTCATTTTGCAAGGTATTGCCAAGTGTGTAACTAAAGCTCACCTGACCACGCTCTCCACTCTCCAAATGAATTGGAAGCGCATCCGCAACCGTTGTACCTGACTGTTTCACTGTGACAGAATCCATAGCCTTCCGTCCGGCATTCGTAAAGGACAGTGTCACATTGATCGTACTATTCTGCTCCACGTTCTGTCCAAAAGTATCTGCCGATACCTCTGATAACTCATTCTGAATGGTCTTCGTACCTGTGATCAGTCTTGCCGGCTGCTCCTCGTCCTGTGTCTGCGTCAGATCGGTATCTTTCGTCGTCTCAGACTGTGTTGCTGTCTGCGCACATGAAACTGTTGTAAAACGGTCACCATCTACTACCACACTGCCTCCTACCAACATCTCATTAGCAGACGCCGTACCGGTAATCTCATACTGCATCGACAGCGTACCCGTCTTTGCATTCAAGTATTTCACATACGTATGCATCTTAGAGTCATCGCCTGCCGACTGCCAATACACAGCAGTGTCACTGATCGTATCTCCACCTTTGGCAAAATCAAAATTCTCCGTAACTTCTCCGGAGTCTTTCATAGAAACTGCATTAGCACTGCCGTCTTTTTGATAACCCTGTAATGCCAAATACGAATCTGTAAGTTCACCTTTTTTGTATTCCGACTGCTTCCATGCTGCTAAGAACATTCCACCGTCGTTCGTTACATATTTCACACGTGGCTGCGTCTCTCCCGCATCATTACAGGTGATTCGGTTTACACTCTTCTGGGCTCCATCCTTCACAATATATGAATAAAGCTCTCTCTCCTGCACCTCTTCACTGCTGCCCATGGTTGCCAATACCATCGCCGTACCATCGTCAGACAGTGCTACATCATACGCCTGGGCTCCCTTAATCTCGCCACGTTCCAAATAAGCCGGTGCACTCCAATCTGTTCCATCATAGTAACTATAACAGATCTTCTTTTCTCCCATCATATCTTTTTGAAGTGTTTCTGCATCCGTGTCCGCAAGATTATAGGTGTCACTCTGCCATACTACAATTGCTTTTCCGTTGTTTACTGCTACTTCCGGTGCCATATCGGCCACATTATTTGCAGTAAGCGTCGTATGCTTTCCATTAACATATACATGGATCTCGGAGGAGTTAAACGTAGCGTTTAATTCTTTGCTGTCAACATTTCCATCCGAATCAATGTCAGAATCATACACGGCAGAATCAAAGGCTAATACCTTTAAGCTGCCATCAGAAGCATAATCTACTGAATTAACCGTTTCCGATTTGCCTTCTGTTCTCCATGAAGTAAGTACTTCCGGTTTCGTCCATTCTCCGCTTTCTTTTGTGCTAACCGCAGGATTGATACTTACAAGATCCTCAAGCGTATCTGAATAGGTGAGTGCCATACTGTTGCCATTGGCTGCAAGCACCGGCGGCACATCCGGATTGATATACTGTGTCCAATCTGCGCCCTTCTTCTTCGAAGAATACCGTACCACCTTACCGGTAGTCTCATTACTCATATTTGCAAAGTCCAACGGATTTGGTCGCCCTGCCGGGAATTTGTCCCAATCCTGATACGTTCGTACCTTACTGAAGCCGGTTCCGCATATTTGTTTGTGATACCGAACAAATAATCCTTTGTACTCAAAATCTAAGGAGATGCTTCCGGTAAAATTCAAACAGCCACCATAATAGGCTTTGGTCTTCTTAAGATCACTGAATGTAACGATACGATTGTCATATCCGATAGACAACCGTCCAACCGGACCAAACTTGATCTTTACAATCTTACCATCAAAACCAATTCCTCCACTGGCACATACATAACCCTCTACACCTACGAGAATGTCTGATACAAAATTATATTCACTGGTAACCGTCAGATTATTCGTCTGGAAATTCATGCCAACGAACTTATCATGATATGGATTCTGGCCACTGAGCAGCGCATCGACACTGACAGTGCATCCCACTTTGATTCCATAATAGATCGGGATGATGCCAACCATCGTATTGTTATTAAAACCAAATTCATAACCCAGTGTTCCGGCAATACCACCACCGGTATAGGTCAAGATCCATTTGCCATCAATATAGTCTGCCGTACCAAATGCATATCCGGACAGCGTCTTGGACACTTTATTGTCACGCAGATCATTGATTGTCTCTGTCACTACCGATACAACATTATTTTCATCGAGTCCCGCTGTACCAATGGCAACCATAAAGGTTTTCTTCAGCGGATTGTCGGTATCCTGGTATGCGATCTTCATTGGCAATACCTTCGGAATATTAAAGGATAACTTACGGTTAATGACCTCTCCGGCTGATATCTGCGGCGTCTCGATCGTTCCACAGAAGTTTACCTCTGTCGGCTTCGCCGGCTTACCAATCTCTGAAATATTACATACGGTATAGTCTGCCGGCTGATCTGCAAGCACCTCTCCACTCGCTGCTTTGATCTGATACTGCGGCGTAAACTTACCTACTGCTGCGTTTTTGGTGTTGATCGCAAATTCTGTTTGCTTCCACTCATATTTCATACCATCGACGGATGCCACGCTCTCAGAAACGCTAGGGATCTCCTTGTCATTAATAAACATGGAAACCGTATGTTTCTGTGAAACCTGAGAGTATACGATCACTTTCTTATCATATCCTTTATAAAGCGTAAGATCGCGAACAAACTCATAATTTTGATCTCGGGATGTTAATACGCAGTCATTCGTTCCATAGCAAGGCTGCAGCCATATGGACGTTCCGGTATTTTCCTGATATCCGTCTCGATACAATGGATAACGCACAAGCTGTGCCGCATAGGCATCATCCTTTGCCGTGACCTCCACTAACACATCGGCGTCCTTCAGTTCCTGCACATCCTCATACTCTAATGTGATCGTCTCTGAACTCCTGGACAATTTCTTCGCTTCTGTTTTGTTGGCGGAAGCGATCACGTTTCCATCCAGATCCACGATAAAGGATCGAACTGTAATATCAATATCCTCATCATCATGTCCATATCCTTTTAACGTCACATTTTGTTTGTAAGTGGACGATACCGGATATATATTGATCGGATAAGAGCCATCACTCTCACCACTCTTCAAATCCTCTAACGGTACTTCGGACTTGCACACGCCACAAGTTACTCCGACATCACGATAACTTGTTCCAAGCTTCCATACCACAGCATCTCCGTTGGATAACTGTTTCACCGTTTGATTGGAAGTATTCATCTGTGTCCATTTAACGTTCTTCTTAACCTCTGCCTTTGCTGCATAGCTTGCTTTGTCATTGTCCGCCAAATAGGACTTGTAGCTGTCAGCCGTGACAGGTCTGATAATATAAAGCGCATCCTTTAAGGTTGTCACATAAACACTCAGACGGTAAATCTGTTCTGTGGTCTCATCCGTGATCGTCACATAGGCAAAGCCTTCATTTTTGCCGATCAGCGTAAGCTTCGTCCCCTCTACCGAACAATCTAAGATATCTTCCTTTGAAGATACCGCCGTAAATACATCATCTTCCGATGCACCGCCCTTAATATCCAAATGACGTACCATCGTAGCCTGATTCAGCTCATTGTAAAAGGTATCCGCATCATCTGCATTTTTTACTGCTTTGGCAATCGCCGTCCGATTGGAAAGTCTATAAATTTTTGATATAGGTTCTCCATTTTCCTCCACAGAAAGCGGGGTCTTCTTTTTCTTTTCCCAAGTAGCATACATCGTTAAGGTCTTTTCACCCTCATAACGGGAACCGGCCTCATACATATCACCGGTACCGTCCTTCTTGGTATTCCAACCTATGAACTCATATCCTGTTCTCTTCGGCTCTTCCACCGTAAGCACCGAATTATAAGTATCCTCTTTACACTGCGTATTCGGCGATTCGATCACCTTATCCGTAGTGTTCACATTGTAATTCAATGCATACTCGCCATCTGCCATTGCTTTATCCGAAAACGTATCGACCGCATCCATAACCTCCGGCGTAATACCGTTTGTTACCGGCTTCTCCCAAGCAATGTAGTCGCCCTTTTTATATCCTCTGTTGCAAGACATATAATAGCCAAATCCATTCGAGCTTACAAACTGGATTCCATTCTCATCATATTTCGTAACTTTACCCATGCACAGCAAGCCCTTAATACCATCTTCATATACTCTATTCATATATTTTTTGCCCTTAACGGTCGAGCATACATTATCCGCTGTACCGACTAAAGATTTGTCCGGCAGATTCTTAGACGAACCGGCAACAACCGGCTTATCATTTTTCTCATACATAAACAGTGCAAACGGATATCTGTCATCTCCGCTATAACGGAATATAAAATAACGATCCTTTACCTGCTTCTCCGAATACTGATGTCCCCTTGAGGCGTTGGCCGTTCCCCAAGAAGCATCATATGGATAACCATTGATCTTATTTGCTGACGTTACATTATCAAAAAACTGATTGCTGCTTAACTTTACCTTAAACAGACCAGACTCATAATGGCGATCCCACGTTGCATACATGGTCGCAGTTCGATTGGAAGTATACGTGCCGCCGGCTGCATACGTGGTGCCGCTTCCGTCTGCCCGTGTATTCCATCCGGTAAAAGTATATCCACTTCTCTTCGGCACTTTTGAAGACAACGTCAACGGCTGTCCTCCCTGTTTGACCTGATCTTCCGGCATATCCGTAACCGCTTCACCATTTGCCTGATACATGACTGCAAACTCACCGGCAGTCAACTGGTGTGACGAATAATCCGTCATTGCAGCAAGCTCTTTCACGGTTGCCTTCTTCGCAGTCGATTCCCATGCAATCTTCTCTCCAATACCACGCCCCTGATTGCCGCTCAGGTAATAACCAAATTTATTTTTACTTATAAAATACATTCCGTTAGAATCTGCTTTTCCGACCTTGCAAAGTGCCATAACACCTTCCACACCATCGGCATACGTTTCCTTCATATACTTCTTAGCAGTGGCCGTCAGTGTGACATTTTTCTCAAGTCCGATACGAGATCCCTCGAGCAGGCGATCCGATTGATCTACAACGACCGGTGTACCATTCTCATCGTACAAACACAGTGCGATCGGATAATCCTCGTCACCGGAATACTTGAGAACAAAATAACGTTCCTTCATAATTTCCGTTGTCAGCTGCTGACCCTCGGAATCATTAGCACTGCCCCACGATGCATCATATGGCAGTGCATTCAGTCTACCGGTACTCATGATATAGTCAAACAACTGATCAATACCGTAGCATCCTGAAAAAACACCTGTCGTGTATTCTCCTTCCCTTACCACAGACTGTGAGTCTACTGATGCCGCCTTGATCGTGATTCCCTCAAAGGATGTTGACGAAAAGACCATTCCCAACGTCAGCACACAGCAGATCACACGCTTCATAACCTTGTGTAAATTCATAGGCTCCCTCCTTCTTCTATTGTCTCCATTGTCTGTTGCAAAACAAAACCACATACATTACTATACTTTCTTCAACCTGCCTCACCGCATTCCTATAATATCCTATAATATTTACCGGCTGGAAAGTTGATTTCCCCATGTAGAAATTATATCATCTTTGAAGGGAGGGGGTGCCCACGTGGCGTGAATGGTCAAAATAGGGTGTGAAAAGTATAGGGGATGAAGGACACAGAAACAGACAGAATAGAAAAACAGGGCTGCACCTCAACTTATATTGTTAAAGTGGCAGCCCTATGTTTATATACTATTTTCTAATATTTTCGTCATCATGCCTTAACTACTTTTACATTCTTATTTCCCTTTTTCTTTAAGAATTTCTTGTATTTTTTCAGCATCTTCTTCGGCACTTTAATGACTAATTTCTTATGTGTTCCCTTAAAGGCATTGCTTCCAATGGAACTGCTTGTTAACTTGGTCGACTTGATAACAATGATCTTAAGATTCTTGCATCCTCGGAATGCATTTTTACCGATAGACGTAATATTCTTGCTGATCGTTACTTTTTGCAGTTTCGAACAACCCTTACATGCCTTTGCTGACACTGCGACAACTTTGAAGGTATGACCATCAAGCACTGCGGAAGCTGCTATCGTAATGCTCTTACTCTTCTTGCCGACAGGCTTCACATAAGCAACTGTGCCGCCCGATGAAGTGATGGAAAGGATCTTATAGTAAGCCTTTGTCTTCGTGTCTTTGACACGCTGTCCCTTGCGAAGCTTCTGTACAGAAGTATTCGGTGCAGTGGATGAATGTGTTGGATTTTTCGCTGCATTTGCCCCCGGAGTGACTGTTGGTCTTGCCGTTGGCTTAACGGACGGTGTCGCTGTTGGCTTAACAGATGGTGTCACTGTCGGCTTTGCCGTTGGTGTTGCAGACGGCTCCTGATCTTCCTGATACAGGATCACATATGCCGTATTGTTATCCATATCATAATCTCCGCCCTTTGGCTCTGCATACAGCGTAAGATATGCCGCTTTGTTCTTGTTATAGGTAAGGTCCTTCTTATCCACCGTGAAAGTGAGCTGTTTGGAGCCATCGGCCTGCAGAGTAATCCCTTTCCTGCTCTGTAGCAGGGATGACTTTTTCTCATCTCCATACAAATATACATCCGTGTCTGCCGCCATGGTACTTGTATTTTTCACAACTGCCGTGATCGTAAGCTGATCTTCTGTCTCCTCACCGGACGCTTCAACTGCAACATCCGCCTGACCGACTTGATCCGTCACACTGCTGTCTGTCGTGTCGTCCTGGCCCTCTGCCAATGCCGATATGTTCACACTCTGTTCCGTATCCACATCACTCAGATCCACATACGCCGTATCGACCACACTCGCTCCCGGTGCGATATTTACGGAGATCGTTTTCTTCACGATGGTTCCATCCGCAAGCTTCACCAGCAGATCCAGATGATCGATCGCTGTATCCTCCGTATTGGTAACCATATATCTGACCGCTGTCTTGCCATCCTGTATGTCACTCTCATCTACATACGCACTAACAAGCTGCAAATGATTTGCCTGCTCTTTCGTAATGTCCACCAAAACATTCAGACCGGAATCGGCATTTTCCGCATTTGCCACGATCTCCCAGTCACCGTCTTCCTTCAGGATTGGCGAAAAATATCTCCAGTAAGTGCCTTCCTGTTCACAGACCACAACCGGTTCTGACCATCCATCCTCTGTCTTCATAGATGCCAGAATCTGCCCCTTGCCGGTCTCTTCCTCATATCTGCTCCAGATATAACCGCTCTTGTCTCCATTGGTGCAATACTGTACAGCAGAACCAAACGCACTCTCCCCTGCTGAGAAGGACGTGACACTGCCATCAGATATCTGATAACGATACAATGTACCATTTACCACCATACTGACAGTCCCGTCTGTATACTGTAGACTAGATACGTCAGCATCCTCCGCCCCCATCACCAGAGTGTCCAATGCCGGTATTACCTGTCCATTCGTGTCAAAAACAGCATTGATGCCGTTTGCCTGTCCATCATAGACCACCTCCGTCTTACCATCCTTCTCATATACCGTATAAGAATCGATCGTGCCGGGTGCCTGTGACAGCACCTCTTCGCCGTCAAAGTCCGTGCCATTCCACTTAGCCGTGCAGATACTGTTGTTTCCACTCTCCTGCATCATGTCACCCGCATCATTTCTGACCCATGCGACAGTAATATCCTCGCCGTTGGCACAAATCTGCGGCATCATGTCACAAACATCATTGTCCGTCACACGGACTGCCTCTCCAAAAGTTCCCGTCTCCTCATCAAAGATCGAACAATAAATCTCCGAATTCTGTGCCATCTCTTTCAGCACTGCATCACTGTCGGCACTGATATCTCCTGCCGTCTCCGCTTTCTGCTTCTGCCATACGAGAACAAGCTTTCCATTCACGACCTTCATATCCGCAAACAAATCCGCATTGCCATCATCACAGACCGGACGGTCTTCGGACCAGCTACCATTATCCCATACGGAATATTTCAATACAGAACTGTCGAGTGTCTCACGACTTGCGTCATATGCCTGATACACCATGACTTTCCGATCTCCGATCTGTGCCTGCTGTGGTAACGATGCCGGAAGGATGCCCTCCTTCAAAGTCGTCACGATACCCCTTGTATCCGACTGCATCTGTGCTTTCTTGCGAGAAGAGCTCGATGGATCTTTCTTCGGATACCATTTACTCTCTGCCTCCGCGAAGGATGTATCCATCGCAGACAGAACCCCGTCATTCAAAGAAATATCGTCTAAGATCCCCAGCTTCTTTTTGCCTGTCGTATCCCATAATGTCCAACTCTTTTTTGCCAAAGTGTGATTCCAATCAATGACAAATGCCACCTTGACATGAACACCTGCCTCTGCTTGAAACTCCCCCTTTGTTGCAGGAAGTATCGTAACTGGAAACGATATAGTACCCTTCGCACCTATTACCGCAACCTTATCTATCCCATAACCCCCTTCCAAACTGATGGCAGGAGTGATTTTTACACTTCCATCAAGTGACGGAAAATTTCTTTTTGAATAGTCATACTCTCCCCTAATCTCTCCGGACAGCTTTCCGGAACCACTCAGATTCAGGTACATCGGGCCGATCGGTGTTGCGAACTGCCAGCTTACGCTCCCTTTCCATTCCGCATCCATAGCCAGTGCTCCTGTCCCTGTTATTTTATTGCCATCTCTGTCATACTTATTTTCAAAATATCCCATTAATGATATTGATGGTGTTTTACTAAATTTACTAACATTCATTGCATTTTTTTTCTTAACATCCCACGTTTTTCTGTGCTTTTCCAGACAATTATATTTCCCTAAATTCTTTTTCGCTTCCTCTACATCTTTCTTGAAAGTCGTCCACTTCGCATCTTTATCCAACCAGTCGCTCTTTCCAATTCCAACACTTCCGCGGATCGTATAGCTGCCATCTTCCTGATCTACTTTACGAGTTATCGTGATCGGAAAAGAAGAAATTTTTAAAGTCCAGTTCTGCGGAAAGAATTTAGCTGTCTCATCGTCTGTCGTACCAGAAACATCCTCTCCCAGTATCAGACTGCCGCCATTTCCTGTGGTCCCACTATCCGATGTCGGAGTTGTCACAGTCACTTCACATGTGGTCGCAGAACCATCTGCTGCCATTCCGGTAATGTATCCAGTTCCTCTATGATAGATCTGATCTGGCTGTCCC
>ERZ824480.1131-NODE-1131-length-25573-cov-11.256172_pt1 | contig 25573 bp, 20 predicted proteins | sample MGYA00519861_ERZ824480 | MGnify/ENA primary metagenome ERZ824480 (study PRJEB31778, sample SAMEA3449152) | human gut metagenome | biome: human gut; feature: human-associated habitat; material: faeces | place: United Kingdom | collected 2010/2012 ... | reverse complement strand
ATCTGGTAAATGAGCTCATCTACCAGAACGGCACCGGCCCCATGTACGATGTGCGAAACACCCGTACCTTGAACCTGAGCAAGAATGCCGATTTTGCCCAGTCCCTGATCCCAGACTTCGGCCTGAACAAGCTGTTCCAGACCAACAGCACCACCATTGCCATCTTCTTAGCGGCAGCGGTGGCTGTGCTGATCTGGGTGGTGCTGAACAAGACCACTTTCGGCTACGAGCTCAAGGCCGTTGGCCTGAACAAGAACGCCGCCCGCTATGCCGGTATCAACGAGAAGAAGAACATCATCCTCTCCATGGCCATTGCCGGTGCGCTGGCGGGCTTCGGCGCGGGTCTGTTCTTTCTGTCCAACGTGTCCCAGTGGAACCCGCTGAACTCCACCAGCCTGCCGGGCATGGGCTTCAACGGTATCTCGGTGGCACTGCTGGCAAGTTCCAACCCCATCGGTACCGTGTTCTCTGCGCTGTTCATCTCCCATATCTCGGTCGGCGGCTCCTTCCTGTCCACCAAATTTTACCCCACTGAGATCTCGGATCTGATCAGCGGCATCATCATCTACCTGTGCGCATTCTCCATGCTGTTCCGGGGCAAGATCCAGAGCCTGCTGTTCCGGAATGCCGAAAAGACCAACGTGAACGCAGAGCCTGCGCCTGCCGCAGAAAAGACCAAAAAGGAGGGCAAGTAATATGCTGCTTCTGATCAAATATACCCTGCTGTACGGTATCGTGCTGATGCTGGTGGCACTGGGCGGTATGTTCAGCGAACATTCCGGCATCATCAACATTGCGCTGGAGGGCATCATGGTCATCGGCGGTGTGGCCGGTGTGCTTACCCTGACTATGCTGCCTGCAAGCCTGTCGCCCTTCCTTGTGGTGCTGATCTCCATTCTGGTGGCAGCGCTGGCGGGCGTGGTTTACAGTCTGCTGCTGGCCTTTGCCTCCATCAACCTGAAGGCAGACCAGACCATCGGCGGCACGGCACTGAACCTGCTGGCCACCGCCATTGCCGTGGTCATCTCCAAGTACTTCAGCGAGAGCGGCAGCGCCAAGCTGAACTACTCCAACAAGCCCTTCCTGTTCAGCATCGGCGGGCTGGAGCTCAGCGTGTTCGTGCCGTTGGGGCTGATTTTGCTGGTGGTCAGCTACATCGTGCTGTATAAGACCCGCTTTGGCCTGCGCCTGCGTGCCTGCGGCGAGCATCCGCAGGCTGCGGACTCGGTGGGCATCAACGTCTACAAGATGCGTTACGCCGGTGTCATCCTTTCCGGCGCACTGGGCGCCATCGGCGGTCTGGCCTATATCGTGCCCCCGGTGCAGACCTGGAACTTTGAAGTCGGCGTGGCCGGTGCAGGCTTTCTGGCACTGGCAGTTATGATCTTTGGTCAGTGGAAGCCCTTCCACATCTTTGGCGCGGCAATGTTCTTTGCCGTGTTCAAGAGCCTTGCCAACATTGCAGACTCCACCTTCCTCGCACAGCTGCACTGGTCCAGCAACATCTATAATATGATGCCCTTCGTGGCCTCCATGGTCATTCTGGCCTTCACCTCCAAGAACAGCATGGCACCCAAGGCCGAGGGTATCCCCTACGACAAGGGCTCCCGTTAAGCGCTTTTGCTAAAAATCCATAAAATCAGGGCATCCGCAGCCATCAACGTGCTGCGGATGCCTTTTTTGTACGGGAGATGGCACATTTTATCCATGTATTTGCCGGTAGAAAATGGCATTTTTGCTTGTAAAATACAACGAGATATGTTATCATAAAAGAACGAATGTGTATCTATAGGAACCCGGTGTACATTTCTTGCACTGCGGAAAAACAAGAAAGGTGAGTTTCTCTATTATGGACGAAAAAACAACTATGGGACAGTCGCTCCGGAACATGGAGGACGAAGAGACCATTGATCTGATGGAACTGGCGCGCCTGCTGTGGGCTCATGCTGTGCAGATCGTGGCAGCAGCTGTTGCGGCAGCGCTGATCTGCCTGCTGGTGTGTATGTTTGCGCTTACACCCAAGTATCAGGCTTCTATCAATATGATCGTGAACACCCGGCAGGACACGACCACCACCTTCACCAGTGATAACTTCAACTCGGCTAAGAACCTGATCAGCACCTATGCGGTCATCATCAAGGGCAACACCGTGCTGAACGAGGTCATTGATGAGCTGGATCTGGACATGACCTACGCCGAGCTGTACGACATGGTGGATGTTGCCGATGTGGACTCTACCCAGATCATGAAGATCACGGTCACCGATACGGATGCAGAGCGTGCAGGCGAGATCGTCCAGACCATTGCGGACATCGTGCCTGATGTGCTGGTGGAAAAGGTGGGAGCCGGTTCCTGCAAGACGGTGAGCGATGTGAGCATCAACCCCAACAAGGTGTTCCCCCAGACTAAGAAGTACGTTGTGATGGCCGGTCTGCTGGGCGCTGTTCTGGTGTGCGGCATTCTGGTGCTGGCACATCTGCTGCACGATACCGTTGTGGACGATGAAGATGTTCAGAAGAAGCTCGGCCTGCCCGTGCTGGGCCTGATCCCGGAGGTGTAAGACGATGTGGAATCTGTTTGGTAAAAAGAAAAAAGAAGGTGAGCACCGCACCCTGCAGCTGATCACCGATAAAAAGATGCCCTTTGGCTATGTGGAGGCTTACAAGTCTCTGCGCACCAATCTGGACTTTATGGCAGGCTCCATGGACGTGCACACGCTGGTCATCACCAGTACCGTGCCGGAGGAATCCAAGAGCAATGTGGCGATCAATCTGGCGCTGACGCTGGCCGAAAGCGGCAAAAAGGTGGCGCTGGTGGATTGCGACCTGCGCAAGCCGGTGCTGCACCGCTATCTGAAGGCCGGTCACAATGTAAAGGGCGTTTCCAACGTGCTGTCCAACCAGTGCACGCTGGACGAGGCTTTGCAGGAGCTGAAGGAAATGAACTTGACTTTCCTGCCCGCAGGCACCCCGCCGCCGAACCCCTCCGAGATGCTGAGCCAGCCGCAGATGCAGGCTATGGTGGATACTCTGCGCCAGAAGTTCGATTTTGTCATCTTTGATGCACCCCCGGTGTCGGTGGTCACCGATGCAGCCGTCATCGGCCGCTATGTGGATGGCGCCATCTTTGTAGTGCGCTCCGACTACGCCCCCACCGATGCGGTGCGCGGCGCAGTGAAAAAGCTGCAGGATGCCGGTGTCCGGGTGCTGGGCAGCGTGCTGACCCGATACGACATGAAGAAGGCACTCAAGGGCTCCAGCTACGCATACAGCTATGCTTACAACTACAACTATGCCTACGGCAAGCAGGATGCCACTGCCGGTAAATAATAAGGAAGCATTGTTATGACCGATCTGCATTGTCACATTCTGCCCGGCATGGATGACGGCGCAAAGGATACGGCAGTCTCGCTGGAGCTGCTGCGCAGGGAATATGAGGATGGTGTGCGCAACATCGCGTTCACCAGCCACTTCAACAGCGAACGCACCACGGTAGAAGCCTTTACGGAAAAGCGGCAGGCTGCCTTTGAACAGCTGACCGCCGCACTGGAAGGGCAGCCCATGCAGTTCGACTTCAAGCTGGGAGCAGAGGTGTTCTTCTCTCCCGGTCTGTGCGAGCTGGACACCCGGGCGCTGTGCATGGGGGACACCGCCTATCTGCTGCTGGAGTTTCCCACCACCCACAAGCCGCATTTTATTCGGCAGACCCTGTACAATTTGCAGCAGCAGGGCATCGTGCCGTTGATCGCGCATATCGAGCGCTACCCCTATGTGCTGGAGGATCCCACTCTATTGTACGACTGGGTAGCCGCCGGTGCCTATGCACAGATCAACGTGGGCGCCCTGCTGGAACCCAAGCTCTGCAAAAAGCTGTGCAAGTTCATCCAGTGGGGGCTGGTTCATGTCATCTCCACCGATACCCATTCCCCGGACAAGCGCCCGCCACACATGGCACAGGGCGTGCAGCAGCTGGAAAAGCTGCTGGGTAAGGAAACTGCTGCCCGCATCGTGCGCAACGGCGATGAGCTGTTCCACGATCAGGAGCTGGACGCTGTGACCCTGCATCAGCCCAAAAAGTTTTTGGGCAGATGGGTCTGATCCTATTACAAGGAGAAAACTGCCCGGGCGGAGGTGCACTCTGCCCGGGCAGCGGATTTTGGTATGAAGAAAAATAAGGTCCTGAAAATCGTATTGATCGTGCTGGGTGCGCTGGTGCTTTTGCTGGCAGCAGCAGTCCTTGGGGTGCTATTCTATCTCCACAGTATGGCAGCCGGTCTGCCGGAAACCCTGCCGGATGCCCCGGCAGACAGTACACAGCTCACCCTAACGGATGAGGATCTGGATAAGCTGCTCAGCGGCGAGATCACGCTGGAAGAACTGACCGACGAAGCCGCTGCGTCCAACAGTGGGGAACAGGAAGCATCAGCCAGTGCTCCGCAGGAGGACGCGGGCGCTGCTTCGGCCCCGGCGAATTCTGATACTTCTCCGGCGGCATCTGCCTCCCGGACGGAGAGCAGCAGCACAGCGTCCTCCAGCAAGCAGGAGAATGCCGGTACAGCCAATTCCGGTACAGAAAAACCGGCGTCCTCATCTGGCAAACAGGAGGCCGGCTACGAGGCCGAGGTCAAGGTGTTACTGAAACAGCTGTACAGCGTTAAGGCGCGTGCCGAGGCAGAACTGAACAGCTGCATTGCCGGAGCAAAAGCAGAGTTCAAGTCGCTGCCGGAGTCTCAGCAAACACAGGCACGCAAGGTCTCCATCGTACTGGCAAGAAGCGGCAGACTGTACGCGATGCAGGCATCCTACGATAAGGAAGTGGCGAGCATCGTCAGCCAGATGCGCGCCATTCTGACCGCCAACGGCCGGAGCACCGCATTGGCAGATCAGGCCATGGCCTCCTATAAAGCACAGAAGAGCGCCATGTACTCCCAGCTGACCGCAAAACTGTACTCCTGACCCGCAAAACGACCCATGACCACCCGCAACTGTTTCTCCGAGCACTGACTGTACCGGAAAAAGGCTGCGGGTGGCTTTGTTTTGCCGTTTTTGCTGCAATATGGAGAAAAATACTAACGGTATGGATGGATGGTTCCGGGGCAGAGACACTGCTTTTTGCACCGACAGGGGAGGGCAGATTGTACGCACCAACGGAACAATCAACCCAAAAGCCGAAGAAGTAGCACTTTTACCTACAAATATACAGAAAATTTGTATAAAGTATAATATTTCGCTCATGCTTTGCTGAAATGAAGTGAATTTTTTTCATGTAAATTGACAAAATCCGTGGTTATCCTTATAATATATAGAGTGTTTCTCGGGTATGGACGATGGTGTTTATGCGACCGCAAGATGCCATCGTTTTATTATTCGCTTTTTCTGTCCGTGTGCCAAGGACAGACGTCCGCTATGTGTGAGGCTGGCAGACTGCGGGAAAGTATGGCTCGGCCTGAGAGCAAAAATAGTAATTCATTGATAGGATTGGAGTGGCATCAAACGATGGCAAAGTACATCATCAAGCGTGTCGCAATGGGTATCTTCAGTATCTTCATTGTGGCCACGGTTACCTTTTTTGTCATGAACCTGGTCCCCGGTGGCCCGTTCGTGGCAGAAAAGTCCATCAGTGCCGCTGCTCAGCAGGCTCTGGCCGAAAAGTATGGCCTGGATAAGCCGCTGGGTGTGCAGTACGTCAACTACATGGAGAGCCTTCTGCACGGCGATCTGGGTCTGAGCCTGCGTCAGCGCGGACGTACCGTGAACCAGATCATCGCCAGCAAGCTGCCGGTGTCCTGCCGTCTGGCGGGCATTGCAGTGGTTGTGGCTCTGTGCGTGGGCATCCCGCTGGGCTGCATTTCCGCTTACAACCGCGGCAAGTGGCTGGATAACGTTATTATCGTGTTTGCTACCTGCGGCATCGCGATCCCCAGCTTTATCTCCAGCGTGCTGCTTTTGTACCAGTTTGGTATGAACATGAAGGTGCTGCCCACCGTTGGCCTGAACAGCGCAGCCGCCTATATCATGCCGGTCACCGCACTGGCCATCTATCCCTCGGCTTATATCACCCGTCTGATGCGCTCCAGCCTGCTGGACGTCATGGGTCAGGACTATATGCGCACTGCCCGCGCAAAGGGCGTGTCCCAGTTCATGATCCTGTTCAAGCACGCACTGCGCAACGCCATCCTGCCTGTCATCACCTACGTCGGCCCCATGCTGGCCAGCCTGATGACCGGTTCTTTTGTGGTGGAAAAGATCTTCTCCGTGCCCGGTCTGGGCCGCGACTTCGTGTCTGCTATCACCAACCGTGACTACACCATGATCATGGGCACCACCATCCTGCTGTCCAGCATGGTCATCATTGCAAACGTGATCGTGGATATCCTTTATAAGATCATCGACCCGCGTATCAAACTGCAGTAAGAGAAAGGAGCGATTTTCATGGAAAACATTAAAAAGAATCCGCTCAGCCTGCAGCTCAACGCGGAGGATTTTCTGCCCGCCAGCAATGAGGAAAAGCAGAGCCTGGTGGTCATGCGCGAAAGCGTCAACTTCTGGAAGGACGGTATCCGCCGCCTGAAGAAGAACAAGATCGCCATGGTCAGCTTTGTGTTCATCATTGCCATTGCCATCTTTGCCTATCTGCTGCCCGCCGTCTGGCCTTACAGCTATTCCGAGCAGATGAAGGGCAGCAACAACCTGAAGCCCTTCGAATACTCTGCCTCCGAGCAGGCGCGTATCGACGCAGGCGAAAAGGTGTTCCCGCACATTCTGGGCACCGACCGTATGGGTCGTGACTTCGCTGTGCGTATCATGATGGGCACCCGCGTCAGCCTGTCCGTTGGTCTGATCGCTTCTGTGCTGGTGCTGATCATCGGCGCTACCTACGGTGCGGTTGCGGCCTTTGCCGGCGGCTGGGTGGACAATATCATGATGCGTATCACCGATATTCTGTACACCATCCCGGACATTCTGTTGATCATCCTGCTGGGCATGGCCCTGAAGGACCCGCTGGACAAGCTGTCCACCCAGCCCGGCTTCAAGTGGATGCAGACCCTTGGCCCCAACATGATCTCCATCTTCATCATCTTTGCTCTGCTGTACTGGGTCGGCATGGCACGTATCGTCCGCAGCCAGATCCTGATCCTGAAGGAGAGCGAGTACGTTACCGCTGCCCGCGCACTGGGCGCATCCAGCGGCCGTATCATCAAAAAGCATCTGCTCACCAACTGCATCGGTACCCTGATCGTTACCACCACCCTGCAGATCCCGGCTTCCATCTTTACTGAGAGCTACCTGAGCTTCATCGGTCTGGGTGTTGCAGCCCCGCTACCTTCTCTGGGTTCTCTGGCTACCGATGCCGTCAAGGGCATGAACACCTACCCCCATCTGCTGATCGCCCCCGCACTGATGATCAGCGTGATGATCCTTGTGTTCAACCTGTTCGGCGATGGCCTGCGCGATGCCTTTGACCCGAAGCTGAAGAATTGATGAGGTGAACAGAAATGAGCGAGAAAATTCTTGACATCAAAGAAGAACGCCTTTCTTTCTTCACCCCTGCGGGCGAAGTAAAGGCACTGAACGGCGTTTCCTTTACCATGAATCAGGGCGATGTTCTGGGCGTTGTGGGCGAGTCCGGCTCCGGTAAGTCGGTCACCGCCTACTCCGTTATGGGCCTGACCGCTTATCCCGGCAAGCTGGTGGGCGGCAAGGTGTGGTTCAACGGCCACGAGATCGAGAACATGAAGGAGAAGGACTTCCGCAAGATCCGCGGCAACGAGGTCTCCATCATCTTCCAGGACCCCATGACCAGCCTGAACCCGGTGTACACCATCGGCAACCAGATCGTGGAGGTCATCCGCCTGCACACCGATAAGAACAAGCAGGAGGCATGGGCACGCGCCAAGGAGCTGCTGGAGCTGGTTGGCATCAATGAGCCCGAGAAGCGTCTGAAGCAGTACCCCCACGAGCTGTCCGGCGGTATGCGCCAGCGTGTGATGATCGCCATTGCACTGGCCTGTGAGCCCAAACTGCTGATCGCTGACGAGCCCACCACCGCACTGGACGTGACCATTCAGGCGCAGATCCTTGAGCTGATGCAGGATCTGCGCAAGAAGCTGGGTATGAGCATCATCATGATCACCCACGATCTGGGTGTTGTGGCATCCATGTGCGAGAAGATCGCCGTCATGTACGCCGGCCACATTGTGGAGTACGGCACCACCGACGAGATCTTCTACCAGCCGGGTCACGAGTACACCAAGGGTCTGATCAACTCCATCCCCAAGCTGAACACCGCAGAGCACGAGCGCCTTGTGCCCATCGAGGGTACCCCTGTGGACCTGCTGAATCCGCCGGCAGGCTGCCCCTTTGCGCCCCGCTGCAAGAACTGCATGAAGATTTGTCTGAGCAAGATGCCCCCGCGCACCGAGCTCAGCGATACCCACTATACCTACTGCTGGCTGCAGCAGAAGGCTGCATTTGAGAAAGGGGAAAAGGCAGAATGAGTGAACACAAGACGCTGGTCGAAGTCCAGCACCTGCAGCAGTATTTCCCCGCCGGCGGTGTGGGCAAGAACCGCAAGTACGTTCAGGCTGTGGATGACGTAAGCTTTGCCATCCGCAAGGGCGAGACCCTTGGTCTGGTAGGTGAGTCCGGTTGTGGCAAGACCACCACCGGCCGCACCCTGCTGCGCCTGTACGAGCCCACCGGCGGTAAGATCTACTATGACGGCAACCTGCTGTTCGATAAGGACAACAAGATCGCAGTGGATATGCTGCCCTATCGCCGCCGTATGCAGATCGTTTTTCAGGATCCCTACGCAAGTCTGGATCCTCGCATGACCATTGGCGACATCGTGGGCGAGGGCATTGATATCCATCATCTGGCTGAGAACGAAAAGGACCGCCACGATAAGATCATCGCTCTGCTGGAGCGCGTTGGTCTGAACAGCGAGCACGCAAACCGCTACTGCCACGAGTTCTCCGGCGGTCAGCGTCAGCGCGTGGGCATTGCCCGTGCACTGGCTGTGAACCCCGAGTTCATCGTTTGTGACGAGCCTGTCTCTGCACTGGACGTTTCCATTCAGGCACAGGTCGTCAATATGTTCGAGGATCTGCAGCAGGAGATGGGTCTGACCTACCTGTTCATCGCCCATGACCTGAGCGTTGTCAAGCACATCTCCAACCGCATCGGTGTGATGTATCTGGGCAAGATGGTGGAGCTGGCTGACAGCTACGAGCTGATCACTCACAGCATCCACCCCTACACCCGCAGCCTGATCTCCGCAATTCCGGTGGCAGACCCCATTACGGCCCGCCAGTCCAAGCGTATCGTGCTGCAGGGCGATGTGCCCAGCCCCCTGAACCCGCCGTCCGGCTGCCGTTTCCGCACCCGCTGCCCCTATGCAGACGAGCAGTGCGCCAACGAGGTGCCCGAGTTCAAGGAGGTCTCCACCGGCCACTGGGCAGCCTGCCATCACCTTGACCGCGTGAAGTGAGAACACTTCACACCAGTAAAAGGTGAAAGCAATTCAACTTAGCGCTGAAATGTTGTCACAAAATGGTTACAGTCCAAGTTTTGGACTTGTAACCGGCATGAGAACGCATTATAATCATTCGTGTTCCTCCGGTGTACAAATTATTTGCACCGGATCGAATATAGAGGCGGCTGGGGGAACCTGGCACACTCAAATTTGATATAAGGGAAGGATATTATTATGAAACGCATTTCTCGTCGTAATTTCCTCAAGGTTGCAGGCGTGGGTGCCGCTGCTCTGGGTCTGGCAGCCTGTGGCGGCAGCAAGTCCGGTTCTACCGCAACCTCCGGTTCTGCTTCTTCCGCTGCTGGTTCTTCTACCGGCAGTGTCAACACCGCTGGCTTCACCGTCCAGTACGGCCCCAACCCCGAGACTCTGGATCCCTCTTTGAACAGCGCTGTTGATGGCGCCAACACCATCATCACCATCTTCGAGCCCCTGCTGATCATCAACGAGAACAACGAAGTTATTGGTGGCCAGGCTGAGAGCTGGGAAGAAAGCGAGGACGGCCTGACCTGGACCTTCACCATGCGTGACGGTCTGAAGTGGAGCGATGGCACCGACCTGACCGCTAAGGACTTCGAGTACAGCTTCAAGCGTATGGCTGATCCTGCTACCGCTGCTCCCTATGCAGCGACCTGCCTGGGCATGATCGACGGCTACGACGCAGCTGCCGGCTTCCCCGATGCAGACGGCAACCCCACTGCAGAGCCCAACCCCGATGCTCTGAACGTTAAGGCAAGCGATGACGGCAAGACCCTGACCATCGTGCTGTCCTACCCCTGCTCCTACTTCGACAAGATGGCCGCATTCGCATCCATGAGCCCTGTGCAGCAGGCTACCGTTGAGGCCAACGGCGATGCATGGTGCACCTCCGCTGAGACCTTCGTCTCCAATGGCCCCTACATGATCACCGAGTGGACTCCCTCCGAGCGTATCGTCCTGACCAAGAACCCCAACTACGTTGGCGGCTGGGACAGCTCCAAGATCGTTTCCGACAGCATCACCCTGCTGCTGCTGGAGGACTCTTCCGCTTCCTTCGCTGCTTATAACAGCGGCGAGGCTGTCCTGATCAAGGACGTGCCCACCGACGAGATCCCCAGCCTGACCAAGGCAGAGGACGGCGGCGACTTCTATGTTGACACCATTCTGGGCACCTACTACATCAGCATGAACCTGCAGCGCGATGCCTTCAAGGATGCCAAGGTCCGCAAGGCTCTGGCTCTGGCTATCGACCGCGACTACGTTGCCAACACCATCATGCAGGGCACCTACTCTGCTGCTTCCAACATTGTCGGCCCTGGCATCGTGGACGAGAACGGTTACTTCTACGACAACGCAAACGGCGGTTCTCCCTACATTGCAGCTGACTACGAGGCAAATATGGCCGAGGCTAAGAAGCTGCTGGAAGAGGCTGGCTACCCCAATGGCGAGGGCTACCCCACCATCGAGTACAGCACCAACGATTCCGGCTACCATGTGCCTCTGGCAGAGTACCTGCAGCAGACTTGGGGCGATCTGGGCATCACTTTGAGCATCAGCAAGATGGAGTGGTCTGCCTTCACCGCTGCTCGCCGTGCCGGCGAGTACGATGTTGCCCGTAACGGCTGGGTCATGGACTACAACGATCCTTCCAACATGATCGAGATGTTCTGCACCGACAACGGCAACAATGATGGTAAGTACTCCAACCCTGACTTCGATGCTGCTATGGAGGCTTCCAAGGTTGCTGATCCTGCCGAGCACTTTGCGCAGCTGCATAAGGCTGAGGACATCCTGATGGAGGATATGGGCTGCATCCCCGTTGCTTACTACAACGACTTCTGGCTGCAGAGCTCTTCTCTGAAGGGCGTCTGGCACAGCCCCTACGGCTACTGGTACTTCCAGTACGGCTACATCGAGGAGTGATTTCCTCCCTGTGCTGTGCAGCGTAAGCTGAGCTGTAAACTATAAGCACTAAGCACCCCGCTGACCGGAAACGGTTGGCGGGGTGCTTTTTTGCTGTTATCCTGCAAAAAAGACGAGTGCTCGGTTTTGCCGAGCACTCGTCTTTTATATGTAAACCAGATTGAAAAGGTACCAGCTTACACCGCAGCCATGGCGGCCAGAACGCTCTGCCAGCTCTTGCTGCGTGCGGCAGGCACCGGGGCGGGGCGGGTGCGCCGTGCAGCAGGGGCACTATGACCGGCCGCAGAGGATACCGTCAGGGCAGGGGAGGGGCAGAAGAACACAGCAGTGTCCTTTGCCAGCCACTGCGCAGCCAGTGCGGCAGCCTGCGGGTCAGATTGCAACGCGCGGCGCTCGTTCCCGGCCAGAAAATCAGCCAGCCAGTACAAAATTGCGCCCAGCGGCAGGCAGGGGGAAGCGTCCTGATTCCAGTAACTCCAGCGTGCACCGCAGCCAAGGTGACTTTCCACCGTGATCTGTGCGCCGGTGCGGGCATTCTGCGGGATGGAGCCAACATAGTTGGTCCCGGCGCGCTGCCCCAGTTCCTCCATAAGGCGCTGGGTGCGGGCGGCATCCAGCCGATCCTCCCGGCAGTAGGCGCGGAAGTCGGTCTGGCTCAGCAGGCTGTCGGCACTGGACGGAAAGCGCCCGGTCAACTGCCCATCCGCATTGTGGCACAGCTGCCAGCCCTTGCGGAACAGCTGGAAATTCAGGCAGCGCCGTCCCATGGTGGAATAGCACACAAGGGCGCTCTGCTCCCCGGGCAGCTGTTTTACTTCAAGGTAGGCATCGTTGCCGCAGGTATCCTGCAAACGGACGGTAAGCAGCAGCTGCGCACCAGCGTGCTGGGTGGACATGGCGTTGTGCATGGCGTCAAAATAACGGAAAGCGTCCATGATTGATCTCCTTCCTGAAAGCAAACAGCGAAACGTTGTAAAAACGCCAGCCGGGTGATCGGGCCGACAGGCTGCATAAAACTTCTCTGAACGTAGTATAGCATACTTTTGAGCAAAAAACAACTGTAAGTTTTTCAAAACGACAAATTTTTGCGAAAACTTGTGACGCAGAGCGAACAAGGGTTCAGAGTATGGTTGTGTTTTGAAATAAACGGTTGTAAAAACGACCCCTGTTGGAAATGCCGACTAAGGCCGGTACTGCTCCCACAGGGGTCGTTTTGGTTTACTTCAATCGCCAAGTTCCCGGATCTCGTTCTGGATCAGTCGTCCGGCAGCGCGGGCAAGCTGATCCATGCCGCGGATACGTGCCATATTTTTGCCGTAGATCTGCGCAGCGGCACCGGCGCTGCTGTCCTCGCCCATAAAAACGGCAGACACCCGCACTCCTTGCCGCTGCAAGGTGCGTACCTGCGCGGCGGTATCGACTACACCGGCGGCGTCTTCGTAGGCGCAACCCAGAGGGTTCTGCGCCGTGGGCGGGATGCGGCGGCTGTCGTTGGGGCTGGCATCGGTCAGCAGGATCATCAGGTGGCGTGGGGCAGGGCCGGGGGCATACCGGATCAAATCACCTGCTGCCCGCAGCGCCAGACCGTCCCGGTTCCAGCCCGAGGCGAAGTAACGGAAAATGTTCTGCCGGTTCTTGTCCGTAAAACTTTTCAATACCCGCAGCACCGTATAGCCCCGCAGGCTGCTGAAGGCGCTTACCCGCACCGGAATGCCGCAGTTGGCCAAGCTTTCGGCCAGAATGACACCCTGCGCCGCGATCACCTCCTGACAGTGCAGGCGAGAGGCAGAGGCGTCCAGTAGCAGATCCACCGTAAAGGCGGGGCAGTTCTCCTCCTCCGGGCACAAAAACACCCGGTCATCGTTCAGGTAAGGGGCGCGCCACACCCGCCCGGCACACAGATCACCGCTGCGCGCCACCCGCTGGTCGGGCTGCTGATGCACCAAAATGCAGTTGCGGATCTGCTCGGTAAGGCGCAGCACCACGCTGCGGTGCAGCTCCTGATTTTTGGCATAGTAAGCGCGGTTGCGTTCGGCCTGCAATTCGGCCTGCTGTGCCAGCTGCCGCGCCTCCGGGGTGGGGGCCTGTGCCGGGCTGGGCACCCCGGCGCTGAACCACAAATGACAGCCCAGATGCACCCCGGTGCACAACTCCTGCTCGGCCTTGCGCAGCTGCTCCGGCGGGTAGAAGCAGCGCCCAAAGCAGCTTTCAATGTAGGCGCGATCCTGCGCGGCGCGCTGCTTCAGGGTAATGTTTGCCCGGCGCTTGTCCACCGCCAGCCCGCTGCCTGCGGCATCCACCGCGCCGGAATGCTCCACCGTCACCCGGTCGGTCTTGATCATCTGGGTGGGCATGGTTTTGGTGGCAAGCTTCGCCCAAAAGCCTTGCAGCCGCAGATGCAGCGCGGGCTTCTGGCGTACCTCGCCGTCAAACAGGGCAAATTTTGCATACAGCGCCAGCAGGTCGTTTTTGAGCTGTGCTGGCTCCGGTATGTTCTCCGGTGCCAGTGCTGCGGCAAGGCTGCTCTCGTAAGGGGTCATGACCGGAGCGGTGCGTCCCAGCACCTTGCGCCAGCGTGCAGCCTGCATGGTGTACACCAGCTGGTTTTTCGCCATCCACTCCTGCCGCGAAAGCTTGTACTGAATGGCAAAAAAGTAGTCCGCGTGGGCAAACCGCAGCGCTTCCAGCACCGGGCGGCGGGGCAGCTCCAGCCGGTAGGCGGCGTTTTCTAAGTACAGCCACGCCATATCGTCCAGCATGGGCTGGCGCGTGTCGCCCTCCCATGCGGAAAAAATGTCCTGGATCAGCGCGTCACCGTAGTATTTGTGCACCAGCCCCACGATGCAGTTCATGTAAAAATCAATGGTGCCGTCCGTGTTGCGGGCCAGAAACAGCGGCTCGAAGCCGTAAGCACCAGCAGCGGCCCAGACCTGATTGGCCGCACGCCGCTCCTGCGCGGTGTAGCTCTGGGCGTCCATCAGGCAAACAGCTTTCCGGCATCCAGCTTGGCCGGGATGCGCGCGGCGATCACGTCCCGGATCAGTCCCTGCTCGTAGGAGTCAAAGGCCTTGTTGGTGATGCCCATATCCAGCGCCGCCCCGGCGGGGATGCCCCGCCGAATCAGCCGCAGCGCGTCCAGCATACCGCGCAGATCCAGCGCCTTGGTGGAGATCTCGGCACTGTCGCACTTTTTCTGCAGGTCTAGAAACAGCAGTGCGAACTGGTGCACATACTTTGCGGCAAGATCCGGGAACTGCGCCCGCAGCAGCTTTTCCAGATTATCCTGCGTGATGGTGGGCATCTGCACCACCGCAAAGCGGGAGGTGAGCGCTTCGTTCAGCTCCCGGGTGCCCGCGTAGCCGTAGTTCATGGTGGCGATAAAGCGGGTCTCCTCAGCCAGCGGGATGCGGTCGTACCCGGGCACGTCGATGGCGCGGCGGAAATCCAGTACCGCGTGCAGCACCGCCAGCGCCTCGTTTTTGGCCATGTTGATCTCGTCCAGCACGCCGAAGCCGCCGCACTGTGCGCAGCGGTACACCGGCCCGGGACGGAACACCACCTGCCCGCCCGCAAAGGTATCCATGCCGATGAGGGAGGCGGCGTCCATGTTTACATGAAAGGAGATGTCCCACGCGGGGCGGCCAAAGGCGGCGGCAAGATTTTCTGCCAGCACGTTTTTGCCGGTGGCCTTTCCGCCGGCCAGCAGCAGGTTTTCGCCGCAGAGGATAGCCGCCAGCGCCTGCTCCCACACCTCCTTGCCGTAGTAGATAAAGGCAGGGGCGGGGATACGCGGGCGCAGCGTCTCGCTGAGCGGATGGGCGGCGCGGTATTCCTGCACCGCCGTAAGCAGGGCGGGGTCCACCCCTTCCTGCCGTAAGGTATCCAGAATATCCGACATTTGTACAAACACCTCGATCTTGTGACCGGGCGGGATGAACTGCCCGGTTTTCAGCCTTATCATAGCACAATCGCGGCCATTTGTGTAGGGGGCGTGCGGGGTAAAAAACGCAAAGGGGGGCAGCCCCAAATGGGACCGCCCCTCTTCACATGAAAAAGAAGAAAAGAAGAAACGCTTAGAGTATGTCGGAGAACTGCGCTTTATCAGGCGTTTTCCAGACCGGCCATCTGCTTGATGGCCTTCATGGCGAAGGTCAGGGTGCGGCCCATAGCCACACCGGCCATCAGGCAGGGGTAGTTGTTGGCAAAGAAGCTGCCGGACATATCGCCAGTAATGTACAGACCCTCCATGGGCTGGTTGTTGGTGTCCAGAGCCTGACCCTTTTCGTTGATGGCGATGCCCTGCTCGGTGGTCAGCAGAGAAGCACCCAGCCAGCAGCCGTAGAAGGGCGCGGTGCGGATGGCGCTCAGGCGGTAAGCGGGCTTGCCGAAGTCCTCGTCGTTCTGCTTATCATACAGCTCATTGTAGCGCTCCACGGTAGCAAGGAAGGTATCCTTGGCAGCGCCGGTAAAGCCCATCTTGTCGGCCAGCTCGTCCAGCGTATCGCACTTGAACAGTGCACCGGCCTCGATAGCCTCGTCCATCTTGCCCTGAATGTACTTCTCGCCGCCGTTACGGGTCTGGGCAGAGCAGCCGATGGTGTGGAAACGCTTTGCATCTTCCAGAATGTTAGCATCGCAGATCTGTGCGTAAACGCGGCCCGGCTGGTGAGCAGCGGCGTAGACGATATCGTTGTAGGGGCAGCTCTCGTTGGCAAAACGTTCGCCGTTGCGGTTCACCTTCAGGAAGGGCTGGGTACCGGGGTTGTACTGGCGGATCTTACCGGGGAAAGCCTTGCCGCCAAAGGCGGAGTCGCTGTCCACATAACCGGCATCCACACCGGGGGCAACGATACCGCGGTCAAACAGCATGGGAGCGGCTTCCTTGTCCAGATTAGCACCTGCCCACACTGCTGCACGGATACCGTAGCCCTTGTCGGCAGGGGAGTAGGAGCAGGCGGTGGTCACGCTGGTGCCCAGCGGATCCAGCTGCTCCATCATATAGGGGTTGCCGGGGAAGCCGCCGCAGGCCAGAAGCACGCCCTGATTGGCGTTGTAACGGATGAAGTGGTCATCCTCGGTGCTCTGGGCGATGATGCCGGTAATGCGGCCATCGCTGTTCTTTTCCAGCTTTGCCAGACTGGTCTTGAAGTCCACATCGTAGCCCAGCTCCTGAATGTACTGCAGCAGCAGCTCATTGCGGGGTGTGCCGGAAGCACTCTCGCTGGCCATGTAGTTGTGCTCCTGCACAGGGTAGAGGTAGTCGGTGTTGTGCTCGGCATTCTCTGCGGGCCATGCAGCCTCGCTGCCGGAGGTGAAATCGCACACCCAGCCGTACTTATCCTCCAGAATGCTGCGCATGAAGTCGTGCATAGCGGCAGACTCGTTGATCCAGGTTTTGACCACGCGCTGGTCGCACTTGCCGGAGGCGTAGCGGGAGATCTCGCTCAGCAGCTTTGCCTTATCGGTGGCGGGTTCGCCAGCCTCCTTAGCGGCAGCAGAATCAACAGCTCCGTACCAGTGACGGGTGTCCTGCACGTTGGCGTTCTGCTCGATAACACGGAAGTTCAGACCGTTGGCAGCAGCATAGGCGGCGGCAAACATACCGCCGTTGCCAGCGCCCACGATCAGGATATCGGTGTCCACGGTCTCGGTGATGGCAGCCTCGTCGATGTCAGGCTCTTTGCCCAGCCAGTCGTTTGCATCGCCGGTGGGCAGCTGCACGCTGGAGACCACGGCCTCGCCCTTTGCCTGTGCGTAGCAGCTCTTGGCAGCCTTCATCACGGCGTCGGAGGTGATGGTAGAACCGGAAACACCGTCGATCTCGGCAGAACCGGCAGCCAGCAGCTGCTCGCGTAGCTCGTCGGCAGCGGCAGCGCCGAAGGAAGCGGTCTCGCCGGAGGTATCCACCACTACGTCGGTGACAGCGCTGTCTGAGAAGGTCATAGTGACCTTAACGGTGGAGGAGATGCCCTCGGCAGTGCCCTCGTAGGTGCCGGGGATGTACTGGCCGGCAGCACCGGAAGTGGAAGCGGAAGCAGAACCGGAGGCGGCATTGCAGGCAGCCAGAGCACCGGCGGTCACACCGCTCATGGCGGCGGCAGCGGCAATTTTGATAAAGCCCTTACGGGAGATCTTGTTCATAGGTACGCTCTCTTTCTTTTTGCTCTTCTTTGTGTTCCTTCTTATCGTGCAGCAAAGTAAAAGGCACTTTGCCGAATCCTTAACAATTGTAGCGTAGAAGGGTGCTGTTTACAATTCATATTTTTTATATTATAATTTAGGATAACCTAATGTATCGCGGGAGGGAGAAACGCATGAACGAGAGCGCACTGGAAGGCTTTGTAAAGATCGTGGAAATGAACAGTTTTTCTGCGGCGGCAGAGACACTGTATCTTTCGCAGTCGGCACTTTCGCAGCAGATCCGCACGCTGGAAGGGCAGTTGCAGTTCGAGCTGTTCCAGCATCTGCCGCGCCGGGTGGTGCTGACCCCGGCGGGGCAGGATTTTTACCCCAAGGCAAAGCAGCTGGTAGCCCTGTATCAGCAGGCGGTGCGCCATGCCCGCGCGGTGCAGCAGCAGGAGAACCCGCCGGAACGGCATCTGCTCATTGCGTGGAGTCATGAAGCCATGCGGATGTTCGGGTACGACCTGTTTTCTCTGACCGATGCGCTGTGCCTGCAATATTCTTCGATCATGACGCAGTGCGCCAACCGCAGCGAGGTCTGGCGCAGCCTGAAAAAAGGGGATGCGGACCTTTCCTTCCAGCTGGAAAGCGCAGAATTTTACGCACAGGGGCTTACCTTTGTGCCGCTGCTTTATGTGCCGGAGCTTTGCATCCCCATCCACCCGCCCGCCGATATGCCAGTGGGCAGGCTGACTTTAGAGCAGGCATTGCAGTACCGCTGGCTGCTTATCAAGGAGATGTACCAGACCGTTTACGAGACAAGTCTGGTGCAGGAGGGGCTGGAACGCGGGGTGAGCTTTACGCCGGTGGGCGGTATCCGCAGTGCAGCCTACGGCGACCCGGCACTCAAGATGGTCCCGGCGGTCTACTACCGCAGACCGGACCTCAGTTTTGCACGGGTGCTGGACTGGGGCAGGGGACACCGGTTCGGCGTCGTGCTGGGGCAAAAGCGCGAGGACCCGGTAGTAATGGCCTATGTCCGCGCCTTGCAGCAACAGCTGCCGTCCCTTTCGGAAAAGCTGTTCGGCTTGAAGCTGGAACCGGTGGAGGAATCATAAAGAAAAGACGAAAAAACTCTCAGGCACTTTCGTGCCAGCTTTCCCGAAGGGAGAGCTTGACCGACAGATGTAGAAAAGCTCCCCCTTTCGGGGGAGCTGGCATCGCGCAGCGATGACTGAGAGGGGAATGCAAAGAGCACCTATTGCCCTAAAAAGGCAACAGGTGCTCTTTTTGCAGTTATATTGCGAGAACAGGTGCTTTAATCCACAACATCCTCGAACTGGCTGTTGTACAGATCGGCGTAGAAGCCGCCGGCCTCGATCAGCTGGTCGTGGGTGCCCTGCTCCACAATGTCGCCGTCTCGCATGACAAGGATGAGGTCGGCGTCCCGGATGGTGGAAAGGCGGTGGGCGATGACAAAGCTGGTGCGGCCCTCCATCAGGCGGTCCATGGCGGTCTGGATGCGCTGCTCGGTGCGGGTATCCACGCTGCTGGTAGCCTCGTCCAAAATCAGGATGCGGTTATCTGCCAGAATGGTGCGGGCGATGGTAAGCAGCTGCTTCTGTCCCTGACTGACGTTGGAGGCATCCTCGTTCAGCTCCATCTGGTAGCCGCCGGGCAGGGTGCGGATAAAGTGGTCGGCGTTGGCTGCCTTTGCGGCGGCGATCACCTCTTCATCGGTGGCGTCCAGCCGGCCGTAGCGGATGTTCTCCATGATGGTGCCCTTGAACAGCCATGTGTCCTGCAGCACCATGCCAAAGCCCTCGCGCAGAGCGCTGCGGTCAAAGTCCCGCACATCGTGGCCATTCAGAGTGATGGAACCGGCATCCACATCGTAAAAGCGCATCAGCAGCTTGACCATGGTGGTCTTGCCCGCGCCGGTGGGGCCTACGATGGCTACCTTCTGGCCGGGCTGCACCATACAGCTGAAGTCGTGGATAACAGTCTTGTCCGGGGTGTAGCCGAAGCGCACATGGTCAAAGGTGACCTGTCCGTCAATGTCGGCGGGGTCGGCGCGGCGGGCAGGGTCTGCCAGCTGCTCTTCCTCCGGCTCGTTCAAAAACTCGAATACCCGCTCGGCGGCAGCGGCCATGCTTTGCAGCATATTGGACACCTGCGAAAGCTGCTGGATGGGCTGGGTAAAGTTTTTGACGTACTGGATAAAGGCCTGAATATCACCAATGGTGATGACCCCGTTTGCAGCAAAAATGCTGCCCACGATGGCCACCGCCACATAGCCCAAGTTGCCCACAAAGTTCATGATGGGCATCATCAGGCCCGAGAGGAACTGGCTCTTCCATGCGGATTCGTACAGCTTATCGTTGGCGGCGTTGAAGTCAGCCAGCACCACGGCCTCCCGGTTGAACGCCTTGACTACGTTGTGACCGGCGTAGACTTCCTCGACTTGACCGTTGACCACGCCCAGCGTGGCCTGCTGTGCCTTAAAGTATTTTTGACTGAACTTGACCACCACCAGCACCAGCGCCAGCGATACCGGTAAAATCAGCAGAGCGATCAGAGTCATGCGGGGGCTGATGGAGAGCATCATCACCAGCACACCGATCATAGTGGTTACGCTGGTGATCAACTGGGTGATGCTCTGGTTCAGGCTCTGCCCCAGCGTGTCCACATCGTTGGTGATGCGGGAAAGCACCTCGCCCACGGTGCGCTTTTCAAAGTACGCCAGCGGCAGGCGGTTGATCTTTTCACTGATCTGGCGGCGGAAGTCGTAGCAGACCTTCTGGGAAAGGCCGGTCATCAGCCAGCCCTGAATAAAGCTGAAAGCGCTGCTCAGCAGGTACATTCCCAGCAAAAACAGCAGAATGCGGGCAATATACACAAAATCAATGCTGCCGGTGCCGCGCAGCCGGGCAATCCAGCCGGTGGCAAGGGCGGTGGTGGCTTTTGCCAGCACCTTGGGGCCTGCAATGTTGAAGATGGTGGACAAAACAGCAAACAGCATGGCTGCCGCAAGGGGCAGCTTGTAGTGGCTCATGGTGCGGATGAGCTGCCGCAGCGTGCCTTTAAAGTCCTTGGCACGCTCGGTGGTGGGACGTCTGGGTCTGGGCATATCACTCACCCTCCTTTTCCGTATTCAAGGTATCCAGCGCAAGCTCCTTCTGGCTCAGCTGGCTGCGGGCGATCTCCTGATATTCCGGGCAATTGACCATCAGCTGGGCATGAGTGCCCTTGCCCACCAGTTTACCCTCGTCCAGCACAAGGATCTGGTTTGCGTGCAGCACGGTGGAGATGCGCTGTGCCACAATGATCACGGTGGCGTTGTCGGTCTGTGCCTTCAAAGCGCGGCGCAGCGCCACATCGGTCTTGTAGTCCAGTGCCGAGAAGCTGTCGTCAAACAGATAGACCTTGGGATTTTTGGCAATTGCCCGGGCAATGGAAAGCCGCTGCTTCTGGCCGCCGGATACGTTGGAGCCGCCCTGTGCAATGGGACTTTGGTAGCCCTCGGGCTTTGCCTCGATAAAATCAGTGGCCTGCGCAATGGCAGCAGCTTTTTGCACCTGTGCGTCGGTGATATCCTCACCGCCGAATTTCAGGTTGCTGTCAATTGTGCCGCTGAACAGCACACCCTTCTGGGGCACATAGCCCAGCAGGTTGTGCAGCTGTGCCTGCGGCATCTCGCGCACATCGATGCCGTCCACGGTCACCTTGCCGCCGGTCACATCGTAAAAGCGGGGGATGAGGTTGAGCAGGGTGGATTTGCCGCAGCCGGTGGAGCCGATGATGGCAGTAGTCTCGCCGGGCTTTGCGGTAAAGCTGATGTGCTCCAGTGCATCGCTATCCGCACCGGGGTAGCGGAAGCTCACATCCTCGAACTGCACCACGCCCTGCCAGTCGGTGTGCGCCTGTGCGGCCTTTGCAGTGGCTTCGTCCGGGTCGTGGATGGAGGCTTTGGTGCGGATGACCTCGTCGATACGATCCGCAGCCACACCGGCGCGGGGCAGCATGACGGCCACCATCGCCAGCATCAGGAAGGACATGACGATCTGCATGGTGTAGGTGATAAAGGCGATCATCTCGCCCACCTGCATGGTGCCGGCGTCCATAGCCTTGCCGCCGAACCAGACGATGAGCAGACTGGTGCCGTTCATGATCAGGGTCATAAAGGGCATCATAGCCACCATGGCGCGGTTGGTAAACAGCTGGGTGCCCATCAGTTCCCGGTTGGCCTTATCAAAACGCTGCTCCTCAAACCTTTCGCGGCTGAAGGCGCGCACCGGCATGATGCCGGTCAAGATCTCGCGGCTGACCAGATTCAGCCGGTCCACCAGCTGCTGCATCACCTTGAATTTGGGCATGGCAACGCTCATCAGGAAGATCAGCAGCAACAAAAGCAGAGCCACATCCAGCACCACGATCCACGAAAGGCCGGAGCTGTTGCCTACAACGTGCAGCACACCGCCAATGCCCAGAATGGGTGCGTAGGCCACCATGCGCAGCAGGATGACGCAGACGAACTGCACCTGCTGGATATCGTTGGTGGTGCGGGTGATGAGGGAGGCGGTGGAAAAATTCTCGATCTCTGCATTGGAGAAGCCGATGACACTGGAGAAGGTTTCCCGGCGCAGGTCACGACCGATGGCGGCGGATACCCGGGAGGCAAGGAAGCCCACGGCCACAGCCACGGCTACCATCAGCAGGGTGAGCGCCAGCATCTGGCCGCCCACCCGGAAGAGGTACTGCATCTGCACATCCCGCGCAACGCCCTGTGCCTCGTATTCCAGCTGCACCAGCAGCAAAGACTGGCTTTTTAGGTTTTCCAGCAGGGTGCTGTCCAGTTGGCTCATGGCACTGTCCAGCTGCTTTTGCAGCATACTGCGGTCAAAACCGGGCATCTGGCTCATGGCGGCAAACTGGCTGCAAACGGTGTCCAGATCTGCTGCCGTAGGGGTGGTGGTCTCGGTGTCGGTGTCCGCAGCGGCAGAGGGCATCTCGGCAAGGCCGGTCACGCCCATGCTGTTCTGCCCGGCGGGGGTGTTGGCGGCCTGTGCGGCAGCCATATACAGCACGATGTCCGGGGTGGTCACGGCATCTTCCAGTGCGGTGCGCTCGTCCTCGGTCAGGTCAGAGCGCAGCTGCAACACGCCATCGTCCTGCAGATAGTACTGGTAGGCGCTTTGCAGCTTCTGCGCATCCTCCTCGTTCATCAGCAGGCTCAGCGCGTCCAGCGTACTCTGGCGCACCGTCTGGGGCAGGGGGCTTTCAATGCCGCCCTGCTGGATGCCGATGTCCACGATCTTGCTGGTGTAGTCCGGCAGTGCAAGGTCGCAGTACGCCTGCACGAACAGCAGCGCGAACACCACAAGGCAGACCGCCCAGTGCCGGGCCAGCTGCTTAAAGATCTTTGTCATGGTTCGTTTCTCCCTTCGGGTCAATGTTGCGCGCGGCATTTTCCGCAAGAATGGCATCCATCAGCGCGCCGCGCAGCGCGTCCATCTGGGCTACCTGCTCCGGCTCTAACCGTGCCAGCACGCTGGCAAAGTAGTCGCGCAGAGCCTGCTCACACTGGCGGCACAGCTCATACCCTTTGGGGGTGATGCGCACCAGCGTTTTGCGGCGGTCGGCGGGGTCCGGCTCCCGCACCACGGTGCCGTCCTGCTCCATCAGCCGCAGCCCGCGTGAGACCGCCGGCAGCGGCTGTCGGATCTCCCGGGCAAGGTCAGAGACATAAATGGCACCGTCCTTTCCGTGGCAGTTGATGGAATGCAGCAGGCCTTCCAGCATATTAAAGTGGCATTTGGGGCAATCGGCCAGCGCCGCCCGCATCCCGGCCTTGGATGCCTTGCTCAGCTGCCCGATAAAGTGGCACATCCCCTGAAAGCTGGGGGTGCTTGGCTCGGACACAACAGACCCTCCTCGTTTGCATTTTTCAAATACTTAACAGTTGTTAAGTATTAACGCCTGATAAGCATATTCTTTTTGCAGCGGGATTGCAAGAGGATAGGGAAATATTAAACAAAAATTCACAAAAAACTTGTAGGCTTTGTCAATGCGCAAATCGGCTCTCGCTGCATAGAAATAAAGGACAGGCAGAAACGGAGGGTGCGGATGGAGCAGGGATTCCAAGTGTTGTTACAGGTATTCGGCGGATTGGCGCTGTTTTTATACGGGACGGACAGCCTGTGCCGGGCGGTGCAGCAGGGAGCGGGCAGGCGGCTGCGCAGCTTGCTGGCGCGGTGCACCGCAAACCCGGTGGCGGGACTGCTGACCGGGGCGGCGGTCACGGCGGTGCTGCAAAGCAGCTCGGCGGTCACGGTCATGGTCATTGCCTTTCTGGCGGCAGGGCTGTTGCAGCTGCGGCGGGCGGTGCCGGTGGTGTTCGGGGCGAACATCGGTACAACGGTCACGGCGCAGCTGCTGGCGTTCCGGGTGGAGAGCTGGCGGTATCTGCTGCTGTTTTGCGGGGTACTGCTTTGTCTGGCCTGCAAGGGCTGGCGGGGACGCTGCGTGGGCGAGACAGTGTTCGGCTTCGGACTGCTGTTCGAGGGCGTTACCGTGATGCGCAGCGCCATGGAACCGCTGCTGCAAAGCCCGCTGCTCCGGTTGGAGCTTGCCCGGGTGCAGCAAAGCCCTTTGCACGGGCTGCTGGCGGGCGTCTGCATGACCTTAACGGTGCAAAGCAGCTCTGCCACGGTGGCGCTGCTGCAAAGCATGGCGGCGCAGCCCGGGGCAGACGGCGTACACAGCCTGCTGGGGCTGACGGAGGCTATCCCCATTCTGCTGGGGGATAACATCGGCACAACCATCACAGCGGTGCTTGCCGCCATCGGGCAGGGAAGAGACGCCAAGCGGGTGGCGGCAGCTCACGCCATTTTTAACCTGAGCGGCGCGGCGGTGTGCTGCGCACTGCTGCAGCCCTTTGCGGCGCTGGTGCGGCTGTGCTCGCCTACGGGGGCAGAGTGCGCGGTGATCGCCCGGCAGATCGCCAACGCGCATACCTTGTTCAACGTACTGTGTGCGCTGGTATGGCTGCCCCTGACCGGGCAGATGGTGCGGCTGGCCTGCGCGCTGCTGCCGGATAAAAATCGCCCGGAAGAACGGTTGTAAACCGGAGCGGGGAATGGTATACTGAAGCAGATGATACTATTATATATAAAGGATGGAATGCAATGAAACGGAAAATCGGCAGGCTGTGCATGGTGCTGGGTGCGGTACTGATCTTATGCGCCGCCGGGCTGCTGGGCTACAACCGGTGGGATGCCGCCCGGGCAGAAAAGGCTTCGCAGGAAGTATTGGGCGAACTGGAGCAGACCATGCAAAAGACCATCACGGAGCACCGGCAGGAAAACGAGACTGCAGCCCCGCAGCCGATGCTGGACCCGGCGCAGGAAATGACCACCGTGGAGGTGGAAGGGCGTGACTACATCGGGGTGCTTTCCATCCCGGCGGCGGGGCTGGAACTGCCGGTGATGGCACAGTGGAGCTACGCCGGGCTGAAGGTCGCCCCCGGGCGGTACAGTGGCACCACCTATGCCGATGATCTTGTACTCTGTGGCCACAACTACGCAAAGCATTTCAGCCCCATCAAGTGGCTGGCAATCGGCAGCCCGGTCTATTTTACGGATGCGGACGGTCTGCGCTGGAGCTACGAGGTGGAGAGTGTGGAGACTTTGCAGCCCACCCAGATCGAAGAGATGACCACCGCCGCCGAGACGGACAGCTGGGATCTGACTCTGTTCACCTGCACCTCCGGCGGCAACGCCCGGTATGCAGTGCGCTGTGTGCGGACTGGTTATCCTGTCCGGGTGATGGAAGCGGCAGAGTAATGCCGGCGCGGCGGGACGATTTGGAATGGCTTCCGCTTTGCTCTAGCCATTATCAGCGGAAAATTTATTTTTAATATCGGGATAGCGGAGCGTCTGCGGACGCTCCGCTATCCCATTCATATAGAAAACCACAAGCTAAGCTTGTGGAAGAATAGAGCCGTAGCGTTGAA
>ERZ824480.1119-NODE-1119-length-25810-cov-4.118928_pt1 | contig 25810 bp, 16 predicted proteins | sample MGYA00519861_ERZ824480 | MGnify/ENA primary metagenome ERZ824480 (study PRJEB31778, sample SAMEA3449152) | human gut metagenome | biome: human gut; feature: human-associated habitat; material: faeces | place: United Kingdom | collected 2010/2012 ... | reverse complement strand
CCAAACTGTTTGGCAAGCTTGATCGCTTCCATCGTTTCCGATAAGGTTCCGATCTGATTGAGCTTAATTAGGATTGAATTACCACAGCCTTCTGCAATTCCCTTTGCCAGCCGTTTCGTATTCGTGACAAACAGATCGTCCCCCACCAACTGTACTCGATCGCCGAGTTCCTGTGTCAATTTCTCCCAGCCAAGCCAATCCTCTTCATCCAGTGGATCTTCAATAGAAATGATAGGATATCGTTCCACTAATGACTTCCAATGCGCGATCAACTCCTCGGAGGAATATCTCACCCCGGATTTTGGAAGCAGATACATCCCCTTTTGATCACTTTTCCATTCACTTGCCGCTACATCAATAGCAATCCGGAAGTCTTTTTCCGGTTCGTACCCCGCCTCTTTGATCGCATCGAGAATACATTCTATTGCCTCTTCATCACTCTGCAAATTTGGCGCAAATCCACCCTCGTCACCAACAGAGGTTGCCAAACCTTTTCGTTTTAATAAGGCAGCCAATGCATGAAACACTTCTGCGCTCCAACGCAGCGCCTCGCGGAATGAGTCCGCTCCCACCGGCATGATCATAAACTCCTGTACATCTACTGTATTGGCCGCATGCGCACCACCGTTCAAAATGTTCATCATCGGCACAGGCAGTTTTGTACCGGATACGCCACCCACGAAACGGTAAAGTGGCGTCTTTAACGATTGTGCGGCTGCTTTTGCCGTTGCAATAGAAACCGCCAAGATCGCATTCGCTCCAAGCACGGATTTGTCTGCTGTGCCATCTTTACGCAGCATTACTTGATCGACCGCATACGTATCAGACGCGTCCATCCCGCGCAAAATACCATTGATAACGTGATTAATATTATCAACCGCCTGCAGCACACCTTTCCCACCATACCGTGTATGATCTCCATCCCGAAGTTCCAATGCCTCAAATTCTCCGGTAGATGCACCACTCGGCGCAGCCGCCCGTCCTATCGTTCCATCCTGCAGAGTCACTTCTGCCTCTACGGTTGGATTCCCTCTAGAATCCAAAATTTCTCTGCCTGTAACACGTTCAATCTGCAATTGTTTAAGCACACTGATCACCATACCTTTCTTACATTCTATTTTTGATCAGTGTTTCCATTATTTATCATTCTATACAGATTCTCATCAAAAAGCCGCTTTATAGATCTCCAGCAACTGCTCCTCGCTTAATGGAATATAATTGTTTTTCAAAAGTCGCAGCTGCGTATTTGCAACATCTTTCGCAAATACCGGAAGATCTTCTTCTTTTACACCAAAGTTCTTTAATGGCTCGCTCTGCAGCACATCATCCATCAGCGCATATAACTTGTCTAGTGCTTCCGTCTGATCTACGCCCAAAGTCTCTGCGATAACCGCCTCGAGATCATTAATTCGCCCTGTCGGTTTGATCTCTTTATATTTTTTCATAACAGAGGCAAACATAAGCTGGTTCGACTGACCATGCGGAATATGATAGACCGAACCAAGTGGATATGCGCACGCATGCACTGCAGCACATCCGGCGTATCCAAACCCAAGACCTGCCCAGTTGGATGCTTTCAAGAATTCTGCTGCGTATTCTTTCCACGCATCTCCACCTCCTGCTGCAACTGCTTTCGACCAACAGAAAAGAATTGTCTTTAATGCTTCTGTCGAAAAAACTCTGGAAATGCTGCATCCGTTTGGACTAAGGAACGACTCTACGCTATGTACCATTGCATCGATCGAAGATGTTGCAAAAATCTTGTACGGAAGGGACGTAAGCAGATTTGTGATCAATACTGCTTTGTCCGGCAGCATCGCATTCGAGGCAAGTCCCATTTTTACGCCTTTGCTAACACGATTGATGACAGATATATTCGTAACTTCACTTCCGGTTCCGCAGGTTGTTGGAATGATAATAAGTGGATGTATTTGTTTCAAGGTGTCCACATTATCGTACAGATCATCTACGGTATCGTCCGGGCCGGCAACTGCGATCACTTTCGCAATATCAATTACTGTGCCACCGCCGACTGCAATGATCCGATCATATTTTTTGTCTCGGAGGGCATTGAGAATTGCGTCGACATCTCCATCGGTCGGTTCCCCCTTGCTGTATTTTTCACGAAATAATGTCTGTACCCCGGTGTTTAACTCTGCAATATAATCCTGATATGTATGCTCACCGCACAACACCAGATCATCCGATCCCAAATCGGCATCAGCCGCAAACTCAGCAAATGGGTCAAATTCCTCAATTTCTGTTTTTATCGAAAATCCTTTCATCGTAATCCTCCATTTCTATCTGCGCCTACATACAAAAGGTATTTTAGCACTGTCTGCGCCTCATACTGCAGCATCTACAATATCTTCCGCCGCTACATATTTCTGCTCGACAATATCAATGATCAGCTCCGCTGTCTTTTCCCAGCCAAGAAGACTGCTGTCGATCAATATATTTCTTGTGTGACGATCGCCACGTTTCTTGCCGGTAATGTAAGCATGACGAGCGTGCTGTGCCTTCTCAACCTCTTCCCACTTCGCAGTTGCTTTTCGTTCATTCATCCCCTCTTTCGCCATAACAGCAGCAACTTCTGCTTTTTCCGGCGCATAGACAAAGACATTTAAGACGTCATCTCTATCCCGCAAAATATAATCACTGCTTCGTCCAACGATAACACAGGAAGATTTCTCCGCGAAGTCACGAATTGCCTGAAACTGCGCGTCAATGACTCGATTTGACAAGTTCGCATAGCGAACACCATAAGAAGTATCAAAGCCATAACGAACGCCGATCTTGGTATCTGCCTCCTCGACCAATCCTTTGGCAACACCAATCCTCTCAACGACCTTATCCACCAAGTCTCTATCATAGTACTCTATTCCAAAATGATCGGCAACCATTTTGGCGATTTCCGGACCACCACTTCCGTATTCGCAGCCAACTGTTACAACAAAATGTTTGCCCGTATATTTCTTGGTCTGCTGTTCTGCTGTCTTATCTGCAGCATCTGCGGTACTCGTTTCACTTACAATAAAAATGTCACGGCCAAATTCGGCACCGTACTTGCTCTTAGAATAAAAGTAAAAGAACACACCAAGTGCAAGCCAAGCTCCTACAACGATCCATTCCTGCCATACAAGTGCGGCTGAAAAAGATGCCGGAATGATGTACAACAACGTCATAAAGGCTGCCATGGCAACTGCCATTACGCCAACAAATTTGCCCGCTTTTGCCTTGTACGGTCTATCCATGTCCGGCTTGGTCTTTCGCAAAATGCAAAACGAAATGGATACGAACATATACGCAATAACACAGCCAAACGATGCAGCATCGACAAGCCATACAAGAACACCTCTACCAAAGAATGGTGCAATACAGCAGGCAATTCCGCAAAGAATAATTGCTGCTTCCGGTGTTTTATTTTTGCCAAGTTTACCAAACATTTTTGGGATCATCAGCGACTCACCCATGGAATACAGCGCACGGCTTCCACCCATCAAGAATGAGTTCCAAGAAGTAATGATACCGCACAGACCACCAATAATGAGAACCTTGCCCATGAGTGGTGTATGAAATGCGATCTCGATCGCTTTGGCAGAAACAAGCCCATTCTGTGAAGCCATCTCCTTTGCAATGGCACTGCCCGGCATGATATAGCACACAGCAAAAATGATAAGCAGATACCAGGCAACTGCCAAAAAGATGGACAATAACATGATCTTTCCAATCTTTTTGTATGGAACATTAATTTCTTCTGCCGCCTGCGGAATAACATCAAAACCAATAAACAGGAACGGTGTCATACATGCAACCTTGAATACACTTCCCAGTGTGTTACCGGTAGATGCCTGCCACATCTGACCGGTCACGTTTCCACTATCGCCATTGATTGCAGAGCCAACAACCAAGAGGATTCCGGCAATTGCAATAATCGCCGTAAGAATCGTCTGCAAAATAGCTGCTGTCTTGGCACCTTTAATATTGATCAATGTGATCAATATTGCAACACCTACACCTAACAAAATCGTTGTAAGATAAATGTCTTTGCCAGCGATGGTGTATAAATATACCTGATTAAATTTTGGAAATAAGTATGTAATTACGGTTGGGAGCGCTGTTGCCTCAAAGGCTGCTGTCGCAACATAGCCCAATATGATCATCCACGTACATACGAACGATCCTGTCGGTCCCATCGCACGATAACTAAATACATGCTCACCACCACACTGCGGCATTGCTGAGGTCAATTCTGCATAAGTAAGTCCGACAAAAAATACCATCAGACCACCAATCAACATTGCGATGATCGATCCCATAAATCCCGATGTTGTGATCCAATCGCCTGAGTTAATGACCCAGCCCCAGCCTATCATGGCGCCGAAGGCGATAACGAGGATGTCCCACGATCCCATTACCTTATCAAATTTTGAATTCTGCTCCATAACGTTTCCTCCAATTATTTCTTAAGACGAATACGTTATCATTTTTTTGTGATAACCTGTTCATCTGTAATGTGATTTACCTGTTCAAAAAAGATGTCAGGGCGCAGTTGTTGTGCGTTCCCTGACATCTTCGTCAAGTTTCGGTTATGTAACCGGCTTTATGCAATTGCTTCTTTAATAGCTTCCTCAAAGATCTCAAGACCTTTTTCCATCTGCTCATCTGTCATTGTAAGCGGTGCTAAGAAGCGGATTGTATTACTTGCAAATCCACAACTTTCCAGCAGCAGACCTTTCTGCATTGCATTTCTGACAATGTCTGCAACCAGCTTTGTTGCCGGCTCTTTTGTCTCTCTATCGGTAACGAACTCGATGCCGATCATTGCGCCAAGACCTCTGACATCACCAATTACATCGTATTTATCTTTCAATGCATTGTATCTGTTCATAACTACATCACCAATATGTCTTGCCTTAGCTGCATAATCGTCTCTCTGCATAATATCCATGACTGCCAATGCAGAAGCACACGCAAGTGGGTTACCACAAAAAGTACCACCAATCGTGCCTGCCGGTGCTGCATCCATTACCTCCGCTCTCGCTGTGATCGCAGAAATCGGAAGTCCGCCGCCTAATGATTTGGCAGTAGCGATAATATCCGGTGCTGCACCAGCCTCCTTCCAATATTCAGAAGCATAATACTTACCGGTTCTGCAGTTACCGCACTGCACTTCATCTGCGATCAGTAAAATGCCATTCTCATCACAGATTTTACGAATTGCTTTGACCCAAGCGATCGGAGCCGGAATAAATCCGCCCTCACCCTGTAACGGCTCAACAAGCATACATGCAATTTCATTGGCAGGTGCACCCTCATCAAAAATCTTATTCAGCTCATCAATATAATACTGAATTGCCTCTTCCTCAGTGTATCCTTTCGGTGCACGGTATAAATAAGGATATGGTGCACGGTAAATGCTTGATGGGAAAGGTCCCATGCCAACTGCATAGGTTTTCTTGGCAGTCAGTGCCATTGTAAGATTGGTTCTTCCGTGGAATGCACCGGTAAAGCAGATCACGCCGTTTCTCTTTGTATATGCCTTGGCGATCTTGATCGCATTCTCGTCACACTCTGCACCAGAGTTGGCAAAATAGGTTTTCATCGTATCACCTTTACAAGGCATGATCTTATTTAATCTCTCGGCAAGTGCTACATATCCGTCATGCACATACACATTAAAAATTGTATGGAAATATTTATCTGCCTGTGCTTTGACTGCATCGATTACTTCCTGATTTGAATAACCAATATTTAACACACCAACACCGCCGACCCAGTCGAGAATCTTGTTGCCATCCAAATCTTCAAACATAGCGCCTGCGCCCTGCTTGATGCAGATTGGATAAGTGTTTCCACAAAGCGCCTGTGGAATTGCTGCATTTCTACGATCAAGGAGTTCCTTGGACTTTGGTCCCGGTACCTGCTCTGTTACAATTTCCGGTAATGCCTTTGATAAATCTTTTGTTGTCATATGTTTGTCCTCCTATGCCATAAATTTGAAACACAGGCTTCCTCGCATCATCACTTGGATGCCTGTTCTGCAAACAAAAAGACGCCAAAAAAGTAAAATACTTTTTTGACGCCTTTGTCATTGCTTTATTTTTTATTCTGCAAACATTATAACAACTTTGGCATGCAATACAATGTACTTGCTGTACCAAATATTTTGTGCACGGTGCACAATTGCCGCTCACTACCTCTGCATATTACGATAATTTCTTATCATAAAGGCCAGCTTAAGTAATAGACACGTGTCAATATCGTTGATCTGGCGGCCGAGGATCTCCTGAATCTTCCTCAGACGATAGTTCAAAGTGTTACGGTGGATATACATTGCTTCTGCCGTGTCCTTCGCATTACAGTTATGGTTGATATACTTTTCAAGTGTCTCGCATAGATTACCCTGATTAACTTCATCTGCACGAAGCAGCTTTCCAATATTTTTTTCAACAAACTCATCCAAAAATCGACTGTCCGTAATCTTAGATATCATCGTGTAAATACCCTGATCTTTATAAAAAAAGACCGATTCTTCCCGTCCGGACATATTCGCAAGTTTAATCGCGGTAGCCGCTTCATTTCGGCTCACCCTAACATCTTCCAAATATCCTGTACTGTTTCCTACGCCGACAACCAGCCTGGTCGCACAGTCTTTCTCGGTAAGCTGCGTAATCTTTGCGAGAATTTTCTTTAACAGCTTATCACTCACATCATACGCCGGCACAAGTGCCAAGACCGTACCGGCCTGCAACTGCGTCAATATATTTTGAGGCAGATAATGTGAAAACTCTGTACGAATGATCCCACGTATCGCTTGTCCGATCGTAAACGAATCGTCTTTATCCCGTTCCTTAAAAAAAGCAAATTCGATCACTCGAAATTCTCCGGACAGATCCACATTCAAATATCTTGCCTGCGCAAAAACATCTTCTTTGTTCAGATGCTCTGCGTCCAAAATAGAGGTGAATAATTGTTCCTCTGCATTTTTGTTATTTTCTTCCAGCACTAACCTCTTGCATATGATCTGACTCAGATCCACCAAAGGGAAACGCATTGGCAGCTCAAACAATGGTAATCGATGTTCGTCGCAATATTGTACCAACTCTTCCGAAATCTGTCCTTCGTTAATTCCCACTGCTGCAATATCATATTCCTGCATTTTTGCAATGAGTTCTTTCAATTTAAGGCTATCATCCGTAAGATCCCGATTGGTTAGCACGACAAATTCACTGCCATGAATATAGCTCTCCATACGATACTCACTCTTTACACATTGCAAACAATCCGCAAAGTATATCCAACGGATCGGATGCATCAGGCCTTCTTCACCCGCCCGTAAGTTTAATGTTTCCCTTAACTCCGGAATCTCCATCATGTCTATACAGTTCATTATGCTGCCCCTTTTTTGACCAAGTCAGCAAATAGCTGCTCGCTGTCCCTTGGCATCCAAGGCAGTAAACAGCTGCTTTTCTCTTATTTCACCTTACTCAGTGAACATCTGCACCCAGTAATAAGAATACATATCGTTTGGAACGATCACCAGACCAACACCGATCTTCTTAAACCTGTTATTCATGATGTTTTCTTTGTGCCCCGGAGAATTCATCCAAGAATCCATAACAGCTGCCGCACTTCTCTGACCGGCTGCAATATTTTCCCCGCTGGCCGTTGGTGTTATCTTGTACTTTTCAAAAATCGTAAAACAAGATGTGCCATTCGGACGAGTATGCGAAAATGACTTTGTAAGTTCCTTTGCTCTGTCCTGTGCCGCTTTCATAAGTTTCTCATCCATTGTCAATGCTTCAAGCCCTTTTTTCTTGCGGTTTTTATTGACAATAGAAATCACCTTCTTTTGAAGAGAAATATCTGAAGTTGTGTTCTTTTTGCCCGCTGTCTTCGCGTTTTTCTTCGCTGCCTGCTTTTTCGTGACGATCACTTTACATTTTAGCGTTTTCCCTTTTACTTTAGCAGTCACCACTGCTTTCCCAGCCTTTTTGCCGGTTACTTTACCTTTCGCATTGACCGTTGCAACAGATTTTTTTGAAGATTTCCATTTTACCTTCTTCTTCGTTCCGCGCACTTTTAACGTGACAGACTTTCCTACTGCGATCTTCGCTGTCTTCTTATTTAGCTTGATCGCGGATGCTGCGTCTGCCACCCCACTATACAACGCACTGCCTGCTAATACTGCTGCCATCAATAATGCCATGGCTTTCTTATTCTTATACTGTTTCATAATAATCCTCCATTCTACGATTCTTTCCCTGCTTACTGTCAACTCACCTCGCTGACAGGATATCTATGTATTGATACAATTATGACATAGATATAACGTAAATTTTAATGGTGTCCGTACATAAAGTCAACCATAATCCCCTGTTGGGAATCATTTTCCTGAAAGGATCGACCGGTTGCAAGAAATTCATCGGACATTTATAATGACTATATGTACGAGATTCTTATATACTATACTGTATAGTATAATATCGCAGGAGTTACTCATTGTAATTACGATGTCAAACACCAGATTCAAACCTTTTGACACTGTAATCTCATTGTACAAATAAGCTGAAACATCGGCTTTTCTGTGCAAAACAAATAAGAAAGTGTAGAGGAAATTATGCATTACCACAATCCATTTCATCAAAAAAGGCATACCACAAAAGCATCTCATGGTATAAAGTTTGTTACTTCAATCACTACGACCATTGCGCTGATCTTGGTCTGTGCGCTGGCAGTTTCGCAGATCATTCCGACAGACCGAACGGATCGATCTGCCAAAGTCGCACAGGGTAAAACAACCAGATCAAAAAAGCCTGTGAAAACGACATTTACCCCGGCTTCCGGTGAATTTCGCGGCGTATGGATCTCTTTTCAGGATATTGGAGAAAAGCGCTACACCAAAAAGCAGTTTGAGAATTTCATCAACAAGACGTTTGATAACTGCAAAAAAAATGGATTTAACGCCGTGATCGTTCATGTTCGTCCATTTGCCGATGCCTTGTATCCGTCCAGCTATTTTCCATGGTCTCGCTATGTATCCGGAAAAGCCGGGAAACATCCGGGATTCGATCCGCTCTCCTATGCGGTCAGCGCGGCACATAAGCGGGGCTTAGCTTTCCATGCATGGATCAACCCTTATCGCATTGCCAGCAATACGACCAACGTATATAAACTCCCGAAAAAATCCATTGCCAGAAAATGGGCTGTTTCCAAGAAAGCTTCCAAACGCCGCAATGTATTAAAATGGGATGAGAAACTGTACTTTAACCCGGCTTCCAAAGATGTTCAAAATCTTGTTTGCAATGGTGTCCGTGAGATCGTGCGCGATTATGCTGTAGACGGCATTCATTTTGACGATTATTTTTATCCGAATCTGGGTGCGAAATACAAAAAAGTATTTGACTACAAAGAATACAAAGCATACGCAAAACGCTGCAAAAAGAAACACAAGAAAAAAGTTTCGATCGTAACTTGGCGCAGAAACAACGTATCCAACATGTTAAAACGTGTCCGAACCATCGTACATAGATTGGATAATAACTGCGTATTCGGCATCAGCCCGGCAGGCAATATCCGTAATTTATATGCGAAAAATAATTATTACGCAGATGTCAAAAAATGGATGCGTTCTTCCAAATATATTGATTATATCTGCCCACAGATTTACTGGACATTCAGTCAAAAGACTTGTCCTTTCCGCAAAACCACAAACAAATGGCTCGCGATACCACGCGCAAAATCCGTAAAAGTATATGTCGGTCTGGGCGGTTACCGCGCCGGCATCTCTAAACGGGAGGCAAAATTAGGAGCGGACGCAGAGTGGGGCACAAGCCGCACTAATCTCAAACGCCAGCTCCTATACTTACGCTCACAAAACAGTTGTGGCGGTTTTATGTTGTTCTCTTATTCCGATTTGATCCGCAAATCGGCACGCTCAGAAATGAAGCGGTTTACAAAATTGCTGAAAACTGTACCTTCAAATGCTGTAGGACCAACTGCGACGCCAACGGCAGCTCCAACCACTGTACCGACGGCAGTACCAACAGGAACTCCAACAGATACTCCAACGGACAGCTCAATGGCAGCTCCAACAAACTCACCGACCGTTACCGGCAACTGATCCCGGACCGCGCATTGGAACCGTTACCGGCATCAATCCCGGACCGCACGGTGAAACCGTTACTTAACAGCTAACTCCGCAGGCGGCTTTGCCAGTATGTTGTGCACCGGAATAACGCTTACAATTGCATTTACCAGCATGATTGCCGCTATCAACGTTATCGCGCCCCACCATGGAAAGCTTAGATTCATTCCAAGGGATGGCACGGATGCGGCGAACTTCATAACACCTGTCGTGACCACAACCCCGGGAAGTGTCGTATAGCAATTGATCAGCAGCATTTCAAGTATAAAAGAACGGATAATACTTGCCTTGGAAATTCCAAGCAGGCGATACACCGTCAACTCCTCCATTCGCGATGATGCATTGGAGCGGATCGTATAATAAATGATCAACACAGACAAGATGACAGCAATCATTGCAAACAATGCTTTGCTTTTCGTCTTGTCTTTCATTTTGTTCCGATAGGCTTTCACTTGTTGCTCTGCCGGAATCGTCACTTTGACCCGAAACATTTTTTGATACGGTTTCAGTTCACTTTGCAATTGCTTTACCAGCTCTTCCCGCTGCTCCAAATCATCAACATAATATTTTATCTTCTGCATTCCCACTGCCAACTGGTCTGCTAACTGCTTACCGGCGGCATCTGTCAAAACATAATCAACATCACAGGAATTGTCAAATCCACCCACTACAATGTAATTTTCTCCTGCATTACTAACCGGTTCCTCTTCGTAAAACACGGAACTGTTACCAAGCTGTTGCACCGGATATTCTTTCTGGTTTCCTTGAAATTCCTGATAACTTTTGATCTGATCATATTTTGACTGCGGAACCAGCATCTGATCATCCTGCAAGGTTACATTATCGTACTTACCCGGATACATCTTCTGCAGCTCTGATAATGACATGACCGAATAGGAACTCGCAACCATTCCTAGCAGCTTTGATTGACTGCAGTAAATGGACGCCTCGTTGTTGCCACTAATGCCAACTACCGTCAGATCTTTGCTGAATGAGTTAATAGAAAGTGTCTCTCCTAACAACTCCTTTGCGGACGCATATTGACCGGAAATAGCCGTGTCACTTTTCAAGAAACGATCCGCAACCAGCTTATCGATAACAATCTCATCCGATTTCTTTGGAAGCCGTCCATATAACAGATCTTTCTTCGTAACTTTCGATATGTCCACATAGGAAAAGTCGCGGATCACCTGGCTGCTCCCCCGCATCTGATATAACGTATCTGCCTGTATCACCAGGTCACGCGCTGCATCGTAAAACATCATATCCTTACGTTTCCCTTTCGAAAGCACCTTATTATAACACTCCTGCATGGTATCACCAACGGCATATTCTTCTGCCGGAGAAGCCAGTTTCATCTCCACCTGTACATAATGTGAATCATCCTTCACAATCTCTTCCCGATGCACCGTAACTGCTGTGATCAAGTCCGATATCGTCAGCGAAAGCATGATTGCTGTTATTAAAAGGATGACAACGATAAATGCCTGCTTTTTCCCCAACAACTTCAAATTTTCTAGTGTCATTCGCCAGGTTGCTTTCCAGGACAACCCGGATTTTTTACTCATTTCCAATGGAGATAATTCATATGAGAAGTTCTCAACATCTTCCATCTCCAGTTTTGGTCTTGGCTCATCAAAGATTTCACATCCGGCTTCTTCCCCCGCAAAGATCACATCACTTGCCATGTCACTCCGAATATAAAGTTTCCCACTTTTCCATGCCATTTTTAATCGAATAGGTTCCTCTTTACTGTCCGCATTTTGGTACACTTCAATTTCATTTTCATCGCTTTGCATGGCCTGACATGTGAGCTCCGGCAAATAAATATTACCATCGTCCGATCGTTCATAACTGCTGCCGGAATGATTATCGTAATCTTTTATAATCTCTCCATCCTTGATCTCTAGAATACGATCCGCAAAAAACTCAGCAATACGGCGCTCGTGCGATACTAAAATAACCAGACATTCCTTGGAAATCGCACGCAATATACTCATTGTACGTATTGTATTTTCCTCGTCCAGATTGCCGGTGGGCTCATCTGCCAATATGATCTGCGGTGATTTCACAAGTGCCCGGGCAATAGATACCCTCTGCTGCTGTCCACCCGACAATTTGGATACCAGCTTCTTTTTGTAACGGCCTATGCCAAGCTGCTCCAATACATACGATACTCTCTCATCTTTTTCCTCATCCGTCAGATCATAATGACTAAGTGCAAGCTTTACATTATAAGCAACCGTGTAATCCTGCAGCAAATAATAATTTTGGAAAATATAGCCAAATTTTTCACAACGCAAATGCTCAATTTTCTTTGGCTCGTACTTCTTTAATATCGTTTCGTCTACGGTAAGTGTTCCTCCCTGAAACACATCCAATCCACCAACGGTATTTAATAACGTGGTTTTTCCGGAACCGCTTTCCCCCAAAATACATACCAAACCTGTCTGTGGCAGCTCCAATGTAATATCATTCAATACATGAAGCTCACTTCGTTTACCGCGGTTAAAATATTTCTGTAAATGTTCTATCTTGATCATTCGCTCACCTTCCCTTTTAACAAATGATTAAACGCTGCTACCATCACCATCGCAGCCACATAATTGTACATAAAGTACGCTAGGTACCCGGGCCATTCATAATAGTAGAGCATAGCACGCAGCGCCGGCACAAAGATTCCAACTACATTCATCACTACCGCAACCACGATAATAGCAGTAATACTGTATCGACGCATCTCCATATAATTGATCTTGCCGATCAATTTTGTGGACATACCCATGAATTTTAAGATTTTCTGGTCTTTGATCTGAATCTTAAATATAGAACGTAAGATCAATATCTCAGCAACCATCATCACTAATAGTATTGCCACTGCAATGCCGATCGTCCTTAAACGTTCCTGTACCAGATCTGAATCGTATTCATCTGCACCAAAACGCAGTGTACTCACAGCCTCATACCCGGCTTTATCCAATGCCTTTAACACATGATCCATTTTGGCATAACTTGTAATATATACCGATGCCTGCCTGCTGTCGGTGCGATAATACTTCTCATAAATATTCTGAGAAACCTCTGCAAAATTTGCCCCACAGCCATTTATCTTCTCACCGGTTTCTACATTCTCGATCTGTTTGACATCCTTGCTTTTCATATCCTTGTCATACTGATCAATATGCAATAAACCGGACTGGCCTAAAAGAGTCAAGTCATTATCTTCTGCCCGATACACCGCTGCTTCATATGCACCTGATACACAAAGTTCGTTATCCTTCTTCACGATATCGCCAACAATCGGCCACAATGTTGCCTGTCCCTGATATTTGCCGAGTTTTTGATTATAGGCATATTCATAGAATACTTTGCCACCGGTTACGGTACTTTGCAGCATTGTACATATCTCCGGCGAAAAGTACACCTGTTTATCCTTATTTTTTAACAGTCCGCTTACTTTCATCTTCCGCTGTATATAATTCTCTGTTGATGACCAAAGCACATCACTTGTATAGAAAAATGTAATCGTATCACCAACCTTATATTTTCCCCGATCGTACAGTACAACTTCATCGATCTTCTTTGGCAGACTGCCCTTTGCGAGATCCGATTTCTTTAAGCAGGAAGACGATCGCATGTATTGATCTTTCTTGACATATTCAACGTTCTGTGAGTCATACAGCCACCCTTCATTGCTCGTACTCATTCTATTATAGCCGTACTCCTGTCTATAATCTTTTCCTTCCTCAAAATAATAATTGATATCATTCACAATATCGTACTGATCCACCGAAACGCCGTGCTTCATTTTGGTGAGTCGGTCAATATCTTTTTTCGTCATAAACTTTTGATCTTTGCGTCTAAGTGAAATGCGCTTATCGTCCTTGCGCGCAAAGGATGTTGCTGAATACTCTTTGGTGTAAATATCATCTGCATTCATTAGCAACTGCCCGATAAATAAAAACGATACGATAGCAGCAGCTAAGAAAAAGCCCATAAACAATGCGATTTTTTCCGGCTGTCTCACTGCATTCATTCGCACAAAGATCCGCCCTATGGTATGATCGCGAAGTCGTTCCTCATTGCTTTCAGACTTTTTACCGGCTGACGTTTTCTCGTTGTTGTCCACATTCTCGGACATCTCCGGTCTCTGCTCTGTGTCCATATTTTCGGATACGTCTGACTTCTGATCTGTGTCCGTATTTCCGGATACGTCTGACTTCTGATCCGTGTCCATATTTTCGGATACGTCCAAGATCAATGATCCATCATGCAATCGCACTTTTCTGGTAACATATTTTTCTACCTGTTCATAATTGTGAGTTACCATTATAACCAAATGGTCTTGCGAAAGATCTCGAAGCAATTTCACGATCTGCGCTCCGGTTTCACTGTCCAAGTTACCGGTTGGCTCATCCGCCACAATAATATCCGTATCCTTTGCCAACGCACGAGCAATCGACAATCTCTGCTTTTGACCACTGGACAACTTAGACGCACGCTGGTCTCTCTGTGCACTCAGGCCTACCCGTTCCAAATAATGAATTGCCTTGTCTCCAGCTTCTTTCTCAGGCACTCCCATGATCAAAAGCGCACTGACGATATTTTCTTTGGCGGTATAATGACCGATCAAACTATAATCTTGAAAAACAAAGCCGATCTTAGTACGACGATATTCTTCCCAGTCATCTTCATCATACTGAAATGTCGGCTGTCCATCCACATAAAGCTCCCCATCATCAAACGTATCCATACCGCTAATGATCCTAAGCAATGTTGACTTTCCGCTGCCGCTTTCCCCTGTGATCGCAACAAATTCTCCCATGCGAAACTCCAGATTGATACCCTGCAATGCCTGTGTCACTGCTGTTTCGGAATAATAATACTTCGAAATATTTTGCAACTTAATTCTTACTTGCTGCATATTTCCCTCCTTTTTCACGTTGTACATACTTTGACTCCCAAAAAAGCATATCATAAAAAAAGAGGCGAATCTTCCTGAAAAATTCTACCTCTACTAATATATTTTTTTCCGATTGTTGGAAATTTTACTGCAACATTCTATAATTATTGCTGTAATTTTACGTCCTGTCTTTGTTGATGAAACGCATCTGTCCTGCCTCTTCTCCATAACGCTTTGCAACAACTTCCAATCCCTGCAAATGACGACATTCAGAACATAGATTCCCGAAATCCAACGGCTTACCGCAGATCTGACAATACACCTGCGACACTGTTTTTCCATCTGTATTTTTGTACTGAATACGACCGTCACGGATCCATGCGCGTACCTTCGCATTGGAAATGCCAAAATGATCGGCCACTTGAGATTCATTCACATCATTTTTACGAATATAATCTTTCACTTCATTAAACAGATTCATTTCCATGCATGCCGGACATATATCTTTATTATATTTAGGATGTAATCTGCGTCCACACTGTTTACAGCTCTTTATCTCCGAATCCCCAAAACGATTTCTATCTACGATCATACTTTCCCTCCTCTTCTCATATTTCTGCAGCTGCCTTTATTCATAAAGCCGGCTGCCACGAACTTTCTGCTCTTATAAGAATAGCACTCTACGAAAATACCGTCAAGAAAAGATACGATCGAACCAGACTTCGTAAATTTGGAACATTGCTTGTCCAAGACCATCACGGATCCAAATAATCCCCCAAATTGCTATTTATTGTTGGAACAGGCTGTGGCGTTGTTGTGTTCTTACGTTTCGAGCTGCTGTCTGTTCCCTTATTTGAGGAAGAAGAATCGCTGTCTGTCCCGGCATTCCCGTTTGACGAATTCTTGGTCTGCGTATCATCATTCGACTGGTTATACTGCAGATTGGAAATCTGTTCACTATCCATATCATAAACATAACTTCCACTCACATCTACGCCATCTTCTGCTTCTGCCGCAAAATCAATCGTTAGCCTGCTCCCATTTTGTTCCGCGAGCTTGTACACCGCAATTGCTCCACTTTTAAACTGAATCTGTGTGTCATTATATTTGGCAAAGATACTGCTGAGAATATCATTACCGTCTTCCTGCCGGTACAGTTCCGTAGCTTTATCAACATCATACAGCACAAATGTCTGTGCTTTGGTGCCATTATAGATCAATACTGCATATCGTCCGGTCGAAGCATCAGATTGCGGCACCCACTTCAACTCGCAAAAATATCCCTTGACCTCGTTCATCTTTTTCTTGTTTTGGGACATCATGATCTGACCGATTTCCGGACTTCCGGTCGTGTCAGTGGTCGTCTGCACGCGCATACACTCGTTGCCATCGGCATCTTCCAAAGTCTCTGTCTTGCTGACGCCCGCTTCCTCTGTTCCCTGTGACGCCCTTCTATGCTGATTCAATTCATCAGACGATAATTTCTTTGCCAGGAACTTTGTTGCATCGCTGTCCCAAATATAGTACAGCTTTCCATCGGAGAGCTGCATATAAAACAAGTCCTTCACGTCCGATTCCTGACTCGGCTTCACAGACTGCATCGATGCCGCCTGTTCCCCATATACCGCCTCTGAGACGATCTGCAAACCGGTCTCCTGCATCTGAAACATTACGTACACATACGTCCGCAAGTTCTTAACCTGTTTTGCCGGCGCCGGCGTGACGTTCTCGGCAACCTTGCTTGACGCTGTTTTTGACTTGCTGTCCGTTTTGTTGGACAGCAATCTCCCGATCCGCTTTTGCTCTGCTGCATCCCACGCTCTCTGCTGTCCCAAAAGCAGTTCTTGAATCCCATCATTATTATAGTCACCGGTCTGCAGCTTCAAGCCCTCCGGGAAATAAAGCGTATCCTTCGCAATCCCCTGCTCTCGAAACACTTTCTGCAGGTCAACAACTGCCAATTCACTGCCTGCTGCATCCGCAAGCTGCAGCTCATAACTGTTTGCAAGGATCCTGCCGTTGGCTTCATTACGCTTATGCCGCAAGGAAACTGTCTGTTTCAGTCCACTTGGCGACAATACATCTGTCTGCGAAATGATGAGATTCGTTTTCCTCGTGTCCTTATTTGCGGACAGTTTCTCACTCCCGGCATTCCACGTTCCTCCTGCCCATACATTTTGAACCGGACGCAACAAAAAAAGCCAGAAAAACATCAAAAGCAAAAGGATCACACCGATCATTTTATAACACATTCGGTCGGATCCCTGATGCAGCAAACGCTGCGACCGTCTCTCTAAGTCTGTTTCAAAGCTTGCACACGCAGTAAATGGCACACGGCTTTCCTGCGGTACAATGTTCAAAATCCCTTGTATATACGCATTCTTGTCTGCCGCACTGCATCTGTCCACGGCACATTCATCGCACGCCATCTGCTCATCCCGTCTAACCAAAAATACGGCAGCCCATACGCAAGGATCGTACCAATGCAAAAGCAGCGCCGCTACATAAAACGCATTCCAAAGATTGCTTCTGCGAGCACGTCGACACTCCATATGTGCTAATGTATATTTCGCCTCCTGCACATTCATCGTTTCCGGCAAAAACACGCGATTCACGAACAGACCTGTCATGACCGGCAATTCGACCGCTGACTGGTACAAAGTACCCTCCAGTCGTTTTTCCCGCATACGGATCGCGGAACGCACCTTTCCCGCCCGAATCACCAAAAGAACTACCAATAACAGCATTCCTGCAAAGTATCCTATCGCCATGATCCGATAGAGAGACGTTACTTGTATGTTCGCTTGCCATACATCGTGCAGACTGCGAAGCAGTCCGCCATGCTGCGCATCGATATCAAGTCCTACATCTGCTAAAAATCGATGGTAACTGCGATTCCACGCCGGAACAATACTAAACATACTGGAAATCTGGATTGGACACACGATCCGCAAAAAATACAACCGCCACAGCCATACCATATATTTCTTTGGCAGACCACTTATAACCACACGCAAAAACAGCAGCGGCAGGAACAAACTCACAGCCGCCGCTTCCATTGCGATCACAATATAAAAAAAGCGATATAAAAAAGCAAAGCCAGCGCTTTGCTTTGCAAGAATTGCTAAAGCTATTCTTGGCGATGTCGCGCTACACAACAGCAATTTCATATCAATTAAAATATCCAAGTGCATTACTATGCCTCCGCATTCACCTTCATTTTTTGTCCAATTACACATTATAAAGCGGTTTGTCGCAATACGCAAGCAGGAATAAAGCGATTTGCCGTAATACGTAATACGCAAGACTGAACTTTGGTTGCAATTCCCATGCCAACGTGGTACATTTGAACTACCGCTTAAAATGATAACTAGATCATAATAGAAAAATAAGGAGTGCCTATGAACGATTTATTTTTGAAAGTTGCTGCTGCAACGCCGGACATCCGTGTTGCAGATCCCGATTACAATACAGAGCAGATCATCGAATGTATGCAGAAAGCAAATACAGAGCATGCGAAGCTGTTGGTTTTGCCGGAACTTTGTCTGACCGGCTATACCTGTGGCGATCTCTTTTTACAAAAGGCGTTATTAGACGGTGCCATCTCCGGCCTAAACCGTATTCGGAAAGTGTCTGCTAATATGGATATGATGACCATTGTTGGTCTGCCTTTTTCTTATATGAACCGGCTATATAACGTAGCCGCTGTCGTATTCCATGGAGAAGTAATATGTCTGATCCCCAAAACTTTTATTCCGAATTATTCCGAATTTTATGAAGCAAGGCATTTTACAGCCGCCCCGAAAGAGGGCATTTTCCTTCATATGCCGGAACTTTGCGATGAGGAGGGATTAGATCTCATCTGGTTTGGCAGCAAGACCTTGTTTCAAGCAGATAATATGCCGGGATTGATCATTGGTGCGGAGATCTGCGAGGACTTATGGACTGCAGCGCCACCTTCTACCACACACGCTCTGCACGGTGCAACCGTCATTGTTAATCTGTCGGCCAGCGACGAAACAACCGGCAAAGATATCTATCGCCGTGAGTTGGTAACCGGACAGTCTGCCCGCCTTTTGTGTGCATATATTTATGCAGATGCAGGAGAAGGCGAATCCTCTACGGATCTTGTATTCGCCGGGCATAATCTGATCGCCGAAAACGGTACACTGCTCAACGAAAGCAAGCGTTTCCAAAATGGTATGATCCTGTCTGAGATCGATCTGGGGCGTTTAACCAGTGAGCGTAGACGCATTTCCACGTTTCCACAAATTGTTCCGGGCACCGACGAGTCAGAGAAAGATGCTTATCAGATTATTCATTTTACATTTCAGCAGGTGGAAGAGACAACGCTCACAAGACATTATGAACGAACACCGTTTGTCCCGAACAGTAAGGCAGACCGCGACCGCCGCTGCGATGAAATTTTACACATTCAGGCGATGGGACTCAAAAAAAGATTGGCGCATACCCATTGCACCAGCGCTGTGATCGGCATATCCGGCGGATTGGACTCAACGCTGGCTCTGTTAGTTACTGCGAAAGCCTTTGATCTGCTTGGACTTGACCGAAGTGGTATCGTTGCCGTCACGATGCCTTGTTTTGGCACGACCGACCGCACTTACCAAAACGCCTGCACACTCACAAAGCAGCTCGGCGCAACACTAAAAGAAGTCCCGATCCACGAAGCAGTTGAACTTCATTTTCGGGACATCGGACACGATCCGAGCAGCCATGATGTTACGTATGAAAACTCACAGGCCAGACAGCGCACACTGATCTTAATGGATCTTGCCAACCAGTCAAACGGTATGGTGATCGGTACCGGTGACATGTCAGAGCTGGCACTCGGCTGGGCAACTTACAACGGCGACCATATGTCCATGTATGGCGTCAACGCGTCCGTTCCAAAGACGTTGGTTCGTTATTTGGTATCCTATTATGCAGAAACGACGGAAGATCCTTCGCTGAAAGCTGTGTTATTAGATGTCTTAGATACCCCGGTAAGTCCGGAACTCCTGCCTCCAAAGGACGGCAAGATTGCTCAGAAAACAGAAAATATTGTAGGTCCTTATGAACTGCATGATTTCTTCTTGTATTATCTAATGCGTTTTGGATATACACCGACGAAAATCTTTCGTTTGGCAAAATATACATTTGCGGGAGAATACGATGATAAAACCATCTATAAATGGTTGAGAACATTTTATTGGCGTTTCTTCGCCCAGCAATTTAAGCGTTCCTGTCTGCCGGATGGGCCAAAGGTCGGCAGCGTTGCATTGTCACCGCGCGGCGACTGGCGTATGCCTAGTGATGCCTCCGCTGCTCTTTGGATGAAAGAATTGGATACGATCGAACAATCTCTTTGATGTTGTCAAAAACGTTCTAATGCCCGTGTCGGAATTTCATTGCCGGTGCGGGCATCTAATATGCTCTCTGTTTCGCTAAGTGCATTCTGATACCACATTGCTGCTTCCGCCAGATCCCCACACTCTTCAAAATAAGCTCCAAGTTCACAGCATAGCTCAGAAGTAGGTGCCGTCACTGCATCCCGCAATGCATATGCCAAAAAATGCGAAACATCTCCCGCCAAACGATAACCTCGTGTCAGCACACAGATTGCCTCTCGAAGCGCATCCTGTCCACTGTCCGGATCCTCCATTACTCTTTGGAAAAATCCCTTCGCTCTGTTAAAATCGCTGACGTCTCCACAGCGATACAATTCCATTGCATACATATGGCGCAATTTATCGGACAACAGTTTCTCACGATCCGCTGCGGCTGCCAGTGCCTCTAGGTCTCTTTTGGCATGTCCGGGCGATGGTCTGTGCTGAATACGTATCTCACTGTCAAACACAACCGGCTCCAAACGTAACGTCTCATGAATCGGATCGATCCAAGTAAACGAACGCAGTCTCTTATATAATTTAGGGCGGTACTCCTCCGCAAAATTATATACGGTACTAAGTTCCGGCGGTGTGCAATACAGCATTTGCACAATCTCAACTTCAGGCAGCAATACCTTTTTGAGCTGCAATAACTTCTGCAGCTCTTCCGGCTCCAAATATTCATCGGCATCTGCCGTATAAATGTAATCACCGGTTGCCTTGGAAGCTGCATAGTTCCTTGCCTCTGCAAAGTTTCCTGTCCACGCAAAATCATAGATCTGATCGGTATACGCTGTGGCGATCTTTTTGGTTGCATCGGTAGATCCGGTATCCACTATAATGATCTCATCCATCGCTGATGCCATGGACTCCAAGCACCGATTCAAAACTGCCTCTTCATTTTTCACAATCATACAAAGGCTAAATTTCATGCACTTCTCCCCCTGGCACACACTACTGCAGTGTCTCGCGCTTCATTCTGACACAACTTATTCTGCAGTGTCTCACGCCCTGTTCCAATGCACACACTACCGCAGCGTGTCTCATGCCCTGCTCCAATGCACACACTACCGCAGCGTGTCTCATGCCACATCCTGATACATCTTATTCTGTGTCGTCCCCGGTATCGCCTCCGACATCATCCGGCTGTGTATTATCGCTCGGCACATCACTTGGGTCATCATCAATAGTCGTTGGTGGTTCCGTTACCTCCGGCTCTGCCTTTGGTGTTGCCGTAACAACCGGCTTTTTGGTTGCTTTTGGCTTTGCCGTCTCCTCCGGTGTTTCTGTCTCACGCGCCTCAGGATCGATCGTTTCACGTGGTTTTGTCGAGTAACTTCCATCTTTCTTGTCTGACTTGCTGCTTGATGAGTCCGATTCCACAAAATCCTTATTCTCCAGGCCGACATGAATCTCGTTCATAAAGTTTTCCCAAATTGTAAGCGGATACGTACTTCCGTACAGATCCTCTAATGTTCTTGGCGAATCATATCCCACCCATACCGTCGTTGTATAATATGGAGTAAATCCGCAGAACCATCCATCTTTTTTGTCGTTCGTCGTTCCCGTCTTACCGGCGCAAGACATATTGTTCAATTCATGTCCTGCTGCTGTACCACTTGTCAATACACCGGTCAAAATATCTGTCATGGAACGTGCTGCATTTTTATCATAGACTTTCGTTCCCTTCCGCTTGGTTCCGTTATTCTTCAAAATAACATTTCCCTCGGAATCTGTAATCTTCTTGATGCAGGTCGGCTCGCGATAAACTCCATCATTTTCGATCGTCGCATACGCAGAAGCCATCTCGACCGTTGTCACGCCGTTCGTCAATCCACCAAGCGATGCAGACAGATAATAGTCATTGTCTACAATATTGGCAAAATGCATTTTGAGCGGATAACTAAGACCAACCTTCGGCGTAATTTCCTTAAAGATCTTCCAAGCGACAACGTTCTTGGACTTCTCTACGGCACGGCGCAACGTGATCTTTCCAAGATAGCTGTTGCCTGAGTTGCTAGGACCACCCTTAAACTTCGAATCGTCCACGATCGAATTCGGTGTATAGCCGCGTTCCAATGCAGGCGTATATACCGCTACCGGCTTAAAGCAGCTACCCGGCTGACGATAACTCTGGAAAGCTCGATTCAACGTATAACCCGTCGTTGATTTCTGCTTACGTCCACCGACAATTGCAACTACGAATCCCGTCTCATTGTCAATGCAAGTAGCCGCGCCCTGTAACTTGTAAGTACCATCCTTTGTTTTTTCCTTAAATCCCTTCAGGGCATCATTCACACTCGTCTGCAGTTTTTTCTGTCTGGAACGACTGAGTGATGTATAAATATGATAGCCTCCGGTATTCAACTGTGTTCTACACTCGTCGTACAGCGTATCGTACTCTTTTTGATAATTTTTGCGATCTGCGTCATTGGCAAATTCATAGCGGAACTCAAATCCGTGTTGCTGCATCAACGCTTTTGTCGCACAACTGATCGCATAGGTAGCCATATAGTCCTGACTCTTGATCGCCTCTGCCGGATCCAGGACAATCTCCGTATAAGAAGCATCGCTGTACTCTGCCTCCGTAATTTTCTTTTCCTGCAAAAGCTGTTTCAAAATACGGTCTTTACGCTTGATCGTATTGTCATAATGCTCCAACGGATTATACGTTTCCGGTCGGTTCGGGATCGAACACAAAAATGCCACCTCTGCAAGATTCAACTCCGAAGTTCCCTTGCTAAAGTAAGCTCTGCTGGCTGACTCGATACCGTACTTTGCATTCGCAAAACATACGTTATTAATGTAAAATTCCAAAATCTGGTCTTTGGTATATTTCTTCTCCAGCTCCATTGCGTAAAAAATTTCACGCACTTTTCGCTCATACGTTTTATCATCCGTCAAATAGATCTTACGGGCAAGCTGCTGCGTGATCGTACTTCCGCCTCGAGAAATCTTTTCATGGAACAAACGACTCTTTACAAGCAGCACTGCCGCTTTCATAGTGGAGAGAATATTCACTCCGTCATGTTCATAAAAATCTCGATCTTCCGTCACGATAAAACAATCTTTCACCGATTGCGGAATTTGATCAAACGCCAAATAATAGGAATCTTTGTCTCCCCGCAACTTGGCGATCACTTTTTTATCTGCCGAATAAATAAAACTGGTCTCCGAAGAACGGAACGTTTCCGTCGTCGATGACTGCACATCCTGCTTTGCCTGATTGCGCCAACGCAACAGATCATCTCCAAATTTAACGTAAAAAACAATCATTACTGCCATGATGATCAATAATATGACAAGCAATGCAATTTTCATCGCCAACCGAAGCTTCGGATGCTTTCGCTCTTTTTTGCGGTGTGAACTTTTGTCCCCCGCTACTCTAAATCCACTCATATCCTCCTCTTTCTGCGCAGTCTTATATCAACTTTTTGCGCCCCTTATTTTCTGTATCACATTTAGCAATTTCCCCTTAACAACTCGCAGATCCACTCTTCTAGAGCTTTCCAGCTCGTCTCGCACGCTGATCTGCTCGCTTCTCCAAGAGGCTCATTATATGATATTTCGTACTTTTTACGGCATTATAATAGCATATTTCTATAAAAATTTCATCCTTTCCATAGCATTTCACAAAATTGTAAGATTCAGTCATGATCTCGTATGACATCTTTTTTAAGCCTTATTTCATAAATTCCATTAATAAGAACAAAGCCAGCGCTTTGCTTTGCAAGAATTGCTAAAGCAATTTTTGGTGGTATAACGTAACAGCACGAGTAATTTCCTATTCCGTAATAAAAGCAGAGGATGTACTTTTAGTCACATCCTCTGCCAGTAGTTATACACTTTTTAGTTGTCAACTCATGTTTCAAGAAACATAGTAAACATTACTTGATGACTTTCACTTTTATTTTGTATCGCTTCTTCAAAAATTTACGTTCCTTATACATTTCTGAGTTCTTTGGCGTTTTTATGGTAATCTTGGAAAGGTTACACTTTAATCCACGATGATAAAATATGCTGTCAATGTACCACCCAAGATTTTTTATGCCTTTAGGAACCGTCACACTTCTCAATTTAGGACATTCGAAAAAAACATATTCTCCAAGTTTCTTGACTCCTTCCTTTAGCACCACTGTCTTTAACTTTTTGCAATATTGAAATGTTAGATCCAGTTCCACTTTTCCATATACGGTTATCTTCTTCAACGCAGAGTTATAAAATGCATACGGCCCCAATTCTTTCAGTTTTCTAGGCATTCTAATGTAATTCAACGAGCAACACTCAAAAGCATTCTGTTCAATCACCTTTACCGTATCCGGCAGGATCACCTTTTTAAAGTTGGTGCAGAAAGAAAACGCAGATTCTGCTATCTTTGTTGTCCCCTTTTTTACTTTGACCGTTTTTGCCGTATACTTTCTTGGAACAGAAATTAATTTCTTTCCGTTCTTAGTATATAAAATCCCTTTATATGATTTTAACCATTTGTTGCCGGATGCTACGTCAAATTGCTTCAAATTCATCAAGAAAGACTGCATACCGGAACCATATCCTTCCTTCAAATAACCTCCGTCTGCATTGACTTTTTTTACTGTTTTTGGAATCTTTAAAACCTCAACTTTTGGTATTGGCCATTCTGGCAAATCCGCTGGTGCCTCTACCAATCTTCCATATACATCGCTCAATCGAACCTCTGTTACTGTTTTTCCATCAATTTTTTCCGGTATAGTAATGACTTTTTTGTCCATATTCATAGCAACAATAACTGCATGATTATCTTTCTCGGAATACCGATATATAAAGCCATCTTTTTCATCCCATTTACCTGTCATATCAGCATAAAGTTTAAAATATTTTTGTGTCAGTGTTGATTCCGTCTCATCCGCTTTTACAAGCGAATACTGATGAAACAATACCATAAAACTAAATAACATCATACATAAATAATATTTACATTTCATACGAATCCCTCCTGTTCAACTATACTTTTTGTTATCATGTTCCACATACTAATATTCCTAGTTTCAATCACAACGTGAATATGTTTTCCATGCCGAAGTTGTGCTGATAGACTTATCTAATTTTCTCGCATAAGTATATACCCTGTATAAGCAAATATCATTCTTTGGATTCTTCGAGTCATTTGCTCCAAAGCTGATCACGATCCCTTTCCTTACTCGTTTCTTTTTCATTTGCTTCTCCTTACCCATGTCACTTTTCACATGTAAAAATAGCTACTTTAGATACAAAAAATAATTCACTCTATACAGAACTTCCGTTAGTTACATCTTTAGTACACCATAGATTTGATGCAGTGTCAACAATAGCAGCATAATCTTAATAATTCTTAAGAATTTGGACATATCTGAT
>ERZ824480.1118-NODE-1118-length-25884-cov-4.335476_pt1 | contig 25884 bp, 40 predicted proteins | sample MGYA00519861_ERZ824480 | MGnify/ENA primary metagenome ERZ824480 (study PRJEB31778, sample SAMEA3449152) | human gut metagenome | biome: human gut; feature: human-associated habitat; material: faeces | place: United Kingdom | collected 2010/2012 ... | reverse complement strand
GGACCATTGGATCCTTTTCGAATTAGTTGCTCAAAACGATTTGCTCTTCCAGTTACATTTGCTCGAACACCAAAAGCAACCTAATATCATTATTTCTATTCATTGTCAACTTACCTGTAATGCAGTGAGGATTGCACTCTTTCCACTACCATTAGGTCCTGTAATGAACGTCATATGAGGGGAGAAGTGCCATTTTTGGTTTCTGTGGCACATAAAATCTCGAACTTCTATACTTTCTATTGTTCCATTATCATCTTGTTCCATCGAGTCGTCTGTCGTCATTACCACGATTAAAACACTTCAGAAGTTAATACAGTGATGTGGATGAAAAATAACGACAAAAGATCTCGAATAAGACACCAAAGTAACATAACAAGTCAACTAAAACTGAAATCCCAATTCCTAAGTGATTCAGAATGTGCCCACAAGTCACTGTGAAGTTGATGAGCTAAACTACAAGGCAAAAAAGACGACAGTCGGTTTCTATAAGTGCCAATTCCTCCCATTATTCTTCTTGGCTCAGTGGATCTCATCTAGTCAGTCTATCAAGTCTCCTTAGTGTTCCTATCATGAGATTACTGTTCCTTAATATGATGATTATCAAGAATCACTATACAGCTGATCTCTCAAATACGCTTTTCTTCATAAGAACACATCTTCTTGTACATTATTCATCTTTTCCGTAACATGGTATGGAGTGATTTTGCCTCTTCATCCTTAGAATTGTTTATCTCTGTTTTTCCTGATTATCGCTATTGCTCAGTGTGCTCCTTCGCTGATTGTGGAGAAGGTATTTTTGGTTCTGGAATGAGATTCTTATGTGTAGGGAGTGGATACTCCCAGCAACTATATTGGTTGCAATCATCCTTTCACTATTATGTATCGTGTGGACAATATTGGTGAAGAGTGGGGATGAAAGTGTGTTGTGACAAGTAGAACAGTGTACAATGTGACGATCAGTGATCAGTGGCCTGCTGAGGGATTTGATATTGATGTAGAGTTCCCTATTATCATTGAGGAGCTTGAGGCGTATGGTTTGGAGACTGGATGTTCTTTGTAGTGGAGATAAGTTCGAGAAGAATGCAACTGCAATTCCTCGTCAGTCTGGTTATCTGGAGACTGCTCGTGCTATGTATGAGTATGCTTATTACAAGGATGAGGAGCTTGCTCAGGCTGTAAGTATTGAAATGGATTGTGATGAGTAGCGTGGTATGTCTACTTCAATTGGTACTCTTCCTATTCTTCAGGAAGCTCAGTTCCTTCGTATCACTAGTAGCTTCATGGTAGAGGAAGGATAGGTTGAGTGATGAATAGACTGAGTATATCATTCTGGGAGTAGCTTGCTTCGTGACGATTGTGATTCCTTTCCTTCGTTGGCTCAATCTCAGCACCAATGGTAAAGTGAAGTCGGAGTAACTGGGATTAAGGGGTTAATCTGTTGTGCTATTGTGAGTTGTTTGTTGAATCAAACACAATCACTTTCTTAATAGATTCTGTTTATACAACGACATGAAACGAGCTGTGAATGCCTCCAGAAACACGATTTCCTTTCCTCCTTGTCGCATCTTCTGTTCATATGTCGAAGCCCAACAAACAGTTTCCATCTGAAGACTCTTTGATGGACATCGTACTATCAGTTGTTTCACAATCTCTTTCAGAATCACTGGAGCAGGTATCAGTCTCGTTAGCAACTCATAATAATAACCACGAATAGTTAGTAATGATTGAGGACTCTGTTCCTCTAGAATCCGTTGAACAATCATCATAATAAACCGTTCCCAATCCATCAACTCCACATCTGTTCCTTTGGTTCCACCTGCTCCAGGAAGAGTACTTGCTTCCAGTAACAACAAGGCACGACGCAGATTTCGATGGGAAGCCTAGGTCATATTCAACCCATTCTCTCACTTGGACGATCCGTTGAAGCTGTTCTGCCACAAGAGGAAGATTCTCCTTCTGACAGTTCTGTTTCAATATGGTCATGATCTAAACTTGATTCATACCCCAAAAACCATACTTCAAGAGGTGTTGGAGCTGCTACACGAATACAAAGACATCGACTCCGAATGGGAGGAATGATTCGACCACTGTTCTCACAACACAGAATCAAACGACAACTGCCTGTGTATTTCTCCATGGTTCGACGAAGTCCTGCCTGAGCGTTTCGAGAGAGATTATCCACTTCATTCAAAACGACCACTACACTCACAACTCAATACATCGAATACCTTTATATGGATGCTTAGCAGATGCATCTAACTGTTTGTATTGAGCAATCTCTTTGATAATCTCTTGAACCACCACATAGTCATAGAGACCCACATCACTCGGATTCAATTCAATGTGATAATTGCTAGCAACTGCAGTGATTTCAACAGTCTTTTGAGAAGGAGTCTACGAATCAGACTTCATACTCGTTATCACTTTGAATTCCCTCTTTTCAACTCTCAACTACATATCAAATCTGATCGATTCAATCACTTTTTCAACACCGTTTCCAAACATGGCCCGTAACAATGCCATAATCCGCGTTTTCTTTCCTGCTCCGGATGGTCCATAGAATAGAATATGTGGAATGTCTTCTGAGTTGGCCTAGAGTCATCATATTTCTTTCACACGTCTACCATTTTCATTAGATTCTGGGATATGTCTTTATGAAAATCCATCGCTTCTAGCGATGTTGGTCTCTGTTTGTCAACAAGAAGCATTTTAATGACAAATATAGATTGAAATGAGGATGAAGAGGAACAAAGAAAGTGATAACAGGTTCATTCTAGGATGATGGAAGAATGGATAATCAAGACTCATCTTTTGTAGTAGACCTCGATCTGCAAAATGAACTCCTATCTGTTCAATCTGAGAATCATCATCACTTGATTAAGACCAATTTCTAGGGAGTGGATCAATCAAATGAACCAAATTCATAGACAGTAATTCTAGCATTCAATCTTCCTCAATGATGAGAATGAAAGACAAACCAATTCTCCAATTATTTGACGAGCGATTTTTGATTTAAAAGAGTGTTTGTCATAACGGTAGAGATGAATCAATGAAACGGTTTTTTTCATAAGATTCACGTTCGAATCTGGGTAATGGAAGTGTCATCATTTCTGTATTTAATCTAGTATAAATCTCCAATTCCCCTTTCTTCACTCGATTCTGGTATGTAGTGTGTAAGATTGAAACATATCGTTCATCTCAACCGTCATGCAATTCTCATGCAAGTTCGTTTTTCTGGTGTGAAAGGATCCAGAAGAGCACTTCACCATTGATTTCTTAGTGGAAATAGAAGTGTAAGTTTTGTGTTTCCCTGTTTCCTTCTTTTATCCTCGTCTATCGTTTATGGGGTTCTGATGGAGTGGATTTGGAGGTTGCTGTCGATCTGATTTGTGTTAATGATTTGAACTAATAGTTGTATAGTTAAGTGAAATGGCTCGTACTAAGCAAACTGCCAGAAAGAGCACTGGAGGAAAGGTTCCTCGTAAGCAATTGGCTACCAAGGCCGCTCGTAAGTCTTCACCTACTTCAGCATCAGTGAAGAAGCCCCATCGTTACAGACCAGGAACTGTGGCTCTTCGTGAGATCCGCAAGTATCAGAAGAGTACCGAGCTTCTGATCCGTAAGCTTCCCTTCCAGCGTTTAGTCCGTGAGGTTGCTCAGGACTTTAAGAATGATCTCCGTTTCCAGAGTTCTGCCGTGATGGCTCTTCAAGAGGCTGCTGAGGCTTATCTTGTGTCTCTGTTTGAGGATACAAATCTGTGCGCTATTCATGCCAAGCGTGTGACGATTATGCCTCGTGATATGCAGCTCGCTCGTCGTATTCGTAATGAGAAGTGAAGTTGATGTCTTTATATGTGTACAATACGATTCTTTGATGTTTGTTCGGATTCCCATTGGTTGGGTTTGTCTTTTGAATTGTTTGTGATATTCAGTTGTTATCAAGAGTGGGTATTCGTAGTTTAAGGGTTACTGATAATCCATTTCAGGTTTTGAAAGCAGAGAGGAAAGAAGTCAACTGGAAGGAGGGCATGGCGCAACGGTAGCGCGTTTGATTCCAGATCAAAAGGTTGGGTGTTCGAATCACCCTGTCCTCAACTTTTCTTTTTCTTGGTTCCTTCTCTTTGTACAGGATTCTTGTTTTGAGAATACTTATCAAATGGACGATAAAAAGAGAGTACATGAAGATTCGGAGGGAAAGACTTCGGATATCCCTTCAAATCAATCTGTATTGGTGTAGAATAGTATATGATGATGTAGAAACCGAAAGAGAATCAGTCCCTCTCTTTATCTGTAGAGAATCCTGATTTAACAGTATTAATGACTGAAAGAGATGATTTATAGTTGAGTGATGATGAAACTTCGGTTGTAAACAGGATCTTTCAACTAGAGAACCCAGTTCTTTATGAAAATATGCTTCCTTATCTTTTTGAGGTTTGTGTATGTTAATAGGATGAATTCTAGAGAAATCACTTGAATCGTTACCTGGAGTATCTTATCAAGGACTATATTCGAAAGGATGAGTCTATCGGAGACGGATCAGAATTCACGGATGAACGATGTGAAAAGGTGGATGTAGGTGTTGTTGTCCTAGTCAACTGCAGGAATTCCTCACATCGAATACAAGTCATTTGAAATCTCTATTAGTCAATACAAATGGTTATATTGTGAAGGTGGTGTTTCATGTGTTCATATACAATAACCGCTTTCATACAGCGAATATCTATGAACTGAGCTTATTCTTGCGTTATTTACTTGTCAAACTTCCAGATGAAGTGTTTCCTTTCATTCGAGGAGATGATGTGATAGAAGAGGGTTGAATTGATAACTAGATCTGTACAATGATAATGCAGTTGAAATCAAATCGAGCTGTTTATGACATTTTGGTATTACTGTTGAGTTATCCAGAGAAACGTGAGAATCTGGAAGTGGAGAAGTTGCATGTTGATGAAGATGAAGAAGATGACAAGACAACAGATGTAACAGATTGTTACAATGTCAGCATGAATGATAAGATTGATGGATAGATATCTGTGAATGTTCTCCGTAAGCATATTCGATTATTGTATCAGATTCATATCTTACCTACAATTATTGTTGTGATAACGTACGAATAGAAAGAGAATGGAATGATAGTGATGATAAGACTGACAATGAAGTGCGAGATCTGTTATGTAATTTACTGATGGATACTCTCTATAAATACAGTTATAATGAGAAATATCTTCATTTGATTCGAGTATAATATTAGAAGTGATTCTAATTCACAGGAACTGAAGAATGAAGATTTGATTCATCGACTAATCACATTTATCAAAACACATCCTAATCCTTATGTAATGAAGTTGATTGAAGTAGATTTCATGATATTTTTGTATTGTAGCGTATTCTCTATCTTATCTCTGTTTCAGAGATTGCTGTGGCTCCTGACAACTATATTCGATTCGGTCTATTGGTTGATGATTTTGTACTTATGAAGAGAGATTTTCATTTTAGATGGAGAATGAATTCTTGCAATTTGCTCCTGAGTTATATGACACAGTCTCTATCTATGTCATGTTCCTCTTGAAGCAGCTCTATCGTCATCTTCCTTCTCCAGGTCAATTAGTTTCAGTACTTGAAGAACGATTTCATCTAATTGAGTCTTTCCAATTAGGAGATATTAACCGTGTAAATAGTCTAAGACCGAATGGTGAAATGACAATAGGCACTTGTCCGGTCCATCTGCTTCGAATCATTTATTACATTGTATTGGGATTCAGTTGTATGGTATCTCAGAGATATCTTATTTAGGTCAACATGAAGAGAATCTTGGTATTATTCATGATATTCCCGTGGTATTCTGGAATCTCCTTTATGCCTTACCATTCATCTATCCTCATATGAACATTCTTCATGTGTAGAATCATTTGGTTCTACTGATGTGTAGAGTTATCCGTCAGTATCATGCTCTCTTTATCTTCAATCATGTGAACTCAGTATTGATTGTGAGGGAATAGAATGAAGGTGATGTGTAGCATGTTCTCAAGAATACTCCATTCACTCAGTATTGCTATGAAGAGTATATTCGACCTACTTCGTATCTTCGTTTCTTGTCTTATCATGATAGTTGTCTTCGAAGCCATATCAGTTTCATCATTCATCAACTGAGACTTCGCTTTGATCAGATCCATCAACACGATGAAATCAGTACTGAAGATGTCAAATTGGGAGAACTGCTGGAGAAGGATTATTACTATCAGAAATTGCTTCCATTAGTGATTTGTGATTCTGTGAAGTGTGTGTATCTCAAGCAACATAAGAAGGTTCTCCAGAATGGTGTGATGACCCATGTTCTGGATGTGAGTGCAAGATGTAGGAGTTATGATTAGTGTACTGAAGAGACTTTGGTGACTGAAGCACACAAGAGCAAATGTCTTGATTTTGGGTATTAATGGATTCTGGAAGTGAATGAATAGATCGGAATTTGCTAATAAGCTTGGTTTCCAGTACTACTATTGAGAATCCCACTTCTTTCTGGTTTTATGTATCATAGATGCCTTGGATGTGGTAATTCCTTCTCTATATGTTATTGTTTGTTTGAAGTTCTCTATTCCAAGAAATCCTATTTTGTTCTTTGTATTCTTTCACATCATATGGTGTTTCAGTATCTTAAAATGATCATTACACCTGATTCTCCATTTCATTCATTCTTTCTTATTAGACATCACTATTTCTGTGATATGCTGTAGATACAGCCAGTATGTATTTGGAGAATTGTGGTTGGAAGTTGTGATTGCGTGTTCTGGTGGAACTCATTGAACAGAAGTACTGTTTCCTGTTCAGAGGAGACCATCAGTAGATTAATAACGCACTCGCTAGTGTTTCAATCTGTCTGTGGTTTTGACATTAGAAGTGTAGTAACAATGTGTAGATCAATGACATGATGATAGAAGGTGAGTAGAAGTGAAAGTAGTTGGAAGCTTTTGCCAGTATTCCGAATTGTTGTGTGGAATTGCTGTTTTGCTTCCTAAACGTGTGGGATGAGGGAACGGACATGCTGTGTGTTTGTTCGATTTCAGATTCTCGGATATGTGTCTAACTGTATTTAGGTTTGTAAATGTAGTAGATAGAATTGGACGCTGATGTCAAATCGCTTCCTATGCTGTTAGCAGTGTGAGGAAACAGTTCTGCAATTCTGAGTCCAAGTGTTTCATAATTGTTCTCAGTTTAATGATTTTTAGATAGTTGGATGTGTTTGTTCCAATTCCGTTTGAAAACAAATCATTGAAGGTTCAATCACCATCGATCATCCTCTTCTAAAGTTACAGGGGACTCAAAATCAAGCTGGTCTGGGGAAGGAGTATCAAAGAGTTGCTTGCGGATCTTGTCTTGCAACTTCTCCAGTTTCATCTTCTTTGGAGGGATCACAATCGAAGAATCTGCATATTTCTCATTGAAGAACTGTTTTCCTGGATAAAGGAATTGATTGTCAATATAGAATTGACGTCCGTTCTCATAACTAACAAAAGTACCATGAATCAGACCATGACCAGCAGTTGAACGTCTAGCAACCACATCATTCTGGTGATAAATCCATATTCACTCTTACGATAAGTGTTCGAAGATTAGCCAATAGTTCGGTTTCTGGTTGACTCACCTATTCATCAACACTCTTCTCTTGGGATACTAATCCGATTGTATTCACAATAGCATAGCTCTTTCCTGTCTCATAGGACACAGTGGGTTGTTGGAACTTCTAAACTCATTCAACACCACAGATTCTACTTGAATAGCTTCTTCAATGTGTTCAGTGGCTGTCCCTAGTTTGGTAGAAGGCATTAGACGTTTGGGTCCAAGTATCTACATAACACTTCTCCACAACCAATACAGGAGCAATAGGAACTAGCTTGGAAACAAGGTCAGGAGTTGTAAAAATAGCATCCATAAGTAAATCTCCAGCTTCAGCCTGTTTAGTGAGGGAGGAGACAGTCATCACTGTTGCCCCTAGAGAAGGATCAAATTGTTTGTTTTTATCTTCTGAAACAACTACAACCTTTTTCCGTTCTCCAATGGGAAAAGGGAGCTGTCTATTCGCAAAAACACTCAAATAACCCACTTTCACAGTTCCTTGAATAGTACACACTGACTTAGGCAATGTAGAGTTGATTGCAATGGTTACAATACAATGTTTCGTTACATGGGGATAGGCAGAATTCACAACACATTGAATAGCCTGCATTGGAGAATAGAACTATGTATAACATGCTGAATAATCAAGATCAACAATTCTTTCCTCATTTCGAGTTGCCAAACATCGAATTCCTTTCAGATACTTTGGAACTCTATTCTATGAATCCAAAAACCATAACTCATTCATCCGAAATGATAAGAAAGAGAACATGATTGTTTCCAAGAAACAAGTGAATCAACTATTACAAGAATCTAAAAGCTGTTTCATTTCTGGGATCTCATTCTGCATTTGTGTCTTTATCTATGGATCCTTTTGACTCCATACACCTACTTGCTGAACCAGTTCCCGATTTGACTCCAATAGACATTCAATTGTTTGTTGCTTCTGTTCGATTCTATCCAACTCCGAAACAATGGAAGCTCCTTCTCTCAGACACTTCATCACACCTTCTAGTTTATCTTCTATCTCTGGAATCAATTCAATAAGTGGTTCTGATTCAATAACTCTTTCATATGTCGCTGAAACATCACTTTCTGGACTCAGAGTGTTCGTTCGAGAAGACATTTCATTCATCAGAGGAGAGAACACTTGGGACACACGCTACAATGTGAGTGGAGGATAACAACAAACTTCAAGGGAAGTCGAAAGCACACCTGTCTTCTGAACAAGTTCTGAAAGCATTCCTTGAAGAGAAGAGATTCGTTCGTCTAGAGGAATAGTACACCATGCAGTTCCAGCAAGTTTGTTTTGAAGAAGAAAGAAGGATTGCTCGATTTCAAGGAGTTTGCTTGACAGATACTGGAGGTCAGGGACCGAAGCATGAGTTGAAACACCAACACCAAGACCCAGAGAAGAACAAGTCGGATTGGAATTTGTATCAACAGAGTGACTCGATGGTTCTTCAGTGAACTGATCGAACACAGTAGACAAGGATTGTCGCATCTCTTGGATACTAGAACGAAGAGAATCGATCTCATTATCAATAACTAGAGGTCATTGAACACAGAGAATATGACATAAACGAAAGGGAGAGTGAGACTCAAAGACTTGAACGATTTTGGCTTCAAATCGATTCAAAACCTTTTCAATTGAGTAAATAGATTCAATTAGATCAGATCGAGTGTCTTCTAGTAATGACTACAAACAAGAACAATTGACTGATTCTTGTTTTGGAATTCATCTTTTCAGGTTTTGAATTTCCTGATGACAAAACGATATCTGGATTTGTTTCAATCTACACTCTAAGAGAAGAAAACACAATTTTAACTTGTCGAATAACTTCCTGATTTGTTGATGATGGTTCTATCACAAAAACAGACTCTTCATTCATTTCAACTGAACCCTTCATTGAAACTACTATTTGAATGAACTTTGTGATTACTAATTGGAATGAATCATTCTATCTTGACTCAAGTCCTTTCAAGAAGTGATTTCCTTTCCAATTTCAATGGATTTCGTATTTGAGAATGAAGATACAAATATAATAGTTAAGATATCAGTTTTGAATAGCAATCTGAGTAATAGTCGTTATCATTTCAATTTCTACTTCTTGATCCTTCACAATATCAAATTGGTTTTTCAAACTAAGAATTGTTTCCCAATAAAAGAGAAATGAATCGAAATCGAAGTGAATTCCATCGTGGATTGATCGATACCATAAGTGAAGAATAGATGGAATGAATCGTCGAAACGTAGTAGTATCCCACTACCGAATCTGTGATACCATTTGGTTGTTGTTCAATTTCTCTCAAATCCATTGAGTTGTATTCCAGTTAGTAAGACTAATGTTGTCTACCGTCTTCGAAGCTGCTGTTTCTGACCTTTGCCCATCATCTGCCCCTTTCTTTGGGTTCATGGGTGTAGCTGCATCTATTATTTTTGCCAGTAGGATAAATGGGTGTGAAATTGATTGTTTTAGATCTTGGTTCTGCTTATGGAACTGCTAAGGCTGGAGTTGGTGTATGCTCGATGGGAGTGTTCAAGCCTGAAGCTGTGATGCGTAACATGCTTCCTGTGATTATGGCTGGTATTCTGGGTATTTATGGATTGATTGCTTCGATCATTATGGTGTATGCTAGTATGAATTTGAAGTGATGTTAATTGTTTAGTTAAGGCTCCTACTGGTGGTGTGACTCATTATTCTAGTTTCAATGGTTATGGTCATCTTGCTGCTGGACTTAGTTGTGGTCTGTCTTGTCTGGCTGCTGGTTTGTCCATTGGTATTGCCGGAGATGCCGGTAAGTGTATTTGTGAGTTTGAGTGAGTGTAGGTGTCCGCGCTTGTGGTCAACAGGAGAAGATCTTTGTGGGTATGATTCTTATGTTGATTTTCGGTGAGGCTCTTGCCCTTTACGGTTTGATTGTGGCAATTGTGATTGTTACTGTCACTACTTATTCATGTTAAACAAGCGCTATTTTTTAGGGTGTTTTTTGGACATACTTTTTTCGGTTTCTATTGTTAGTTTAGCCTAATCTTCAATTTGTCATTATTCTTTTGAGAACATGGCAATTCGTGTTCAATTTGAGGGTAGTAACGATATTGGTGTGTTCTCTAAACTCACTAACAAGTATTGTCTTGTTTGTCGTGGAGGCTCGGAGAATTTCTATGGAGCCTTTGAAACGGAGTTAGCAGACCATATACCTGTGATTCATACATCCGTTGCTGGATGTCGTTTTGTTGGACGTGTGACTGTTGGTACGATCTTATATTCTCTTATGATATCCAGGAAACAAGAATGGATTACTTCTTCCTACATCAACTACTGGTATTAATATTACCTTTGTTTTTTATTACATAGATGTTGAACTGCAGCATATCCGTAATTCTCTTCCTGATGAAGTTGTTGTGCAGCGCATTGATGAACGTTTATCTTCTTTGGGAAACCTCATCACTTGCAATGACCATGTGGCTCTTCTCCATACAGACCTAGATAGAGTAGTATCGTTTTCGAAGTGTTATTCTAGGAAACGGAGGAGATCGTATCTGATGTATTGGGAGTAGAGGTATTCCGGCAATCAATTGCTGGAAATGCATTAGTTGGAAGCTACTGTGTTTTCACCAACCAAGGAGGACTTGTACATCCAAACACGTCGATGGCTGAAAAAGAAGAACTTTCCTCTCTCTTACAAGTCCCTCTTGTTGCAGGAACTGTTAATCGTGGATCTGATGTTATTGGGGCTGGTCTAGTGGCCAATGATTGGACAGCATTCTGTGGGTTGGATACAACTTCAACAGAAATTACCGTGATTGAAGAAATTTTCAAGTTAGGAGGAAATCAGATCAATGCTATTGATTCGATGAAGAATTATCTCTTTGAGGATTTGTATTAGTCTTTTAGCGTTTCAGTCTTTTTGTTTGTTATGGTATGCTATTAGTGAAGTTGTTATTGACAGCCAAAACGACTGAAACTGAAGAACCAAGTGGTGGCTGAGATGGCTGAAGCCATCCGATTTTCGTTGCTATCACCTAATATTACATATTCAGACTCGATGGTATCAATAATGGAGGAGAATAGCAAGGCCATTATCAAATACTCTTCTACTGTACAGATTATCGGATTGAAACACTTTGTAGAAGTGTTCAGAATGCAATAAGATTTGTGATAAATGTAGAAGGGTTATTCTCTTAGGATTGTATGAACCAGGCGAGTATGACTTATGTGAAGATTGCAAAAAACACTTGTTGGTCTATAACACTTTTGTTATACTATAGACACTCTTCTAAACGATCTATAACAGGTGATTATGATTGCTGTAGTATTTATCAATTTATACTTGCTATACTTGGTTCTAAGATCAATGATACCATTCGGTTTTTCAGACGAGCTATTGCTTCAGATACTACTCATATCAACACCACTCTTTTCTTGGCTATTCGCTATCTCCTATTTTCCGTACTTTTTCATCCTGTAGCTTAGTTGTAGCAGGAATTCGATCTCGCTTCTTCTATGGTCCTGTCCTACTCTATTGGATCTCAAGACAAAGAGGTTGATACCCTGTATATTCAACTTTTAAAGATCCTAGTTCATGTGTATTCTAACCGTCTTTCTCTCGATAAGTATGTCCTCTTCTATGAATGCATTTTAGTATCTCTGAAGAAGACTATAAACTCTATTCTGATGTTCTTACTCAAGTGTCTCAAAGTACTCTTCCATTTCTCCAATATCTTCGAATTTTTCTTCTTTGTCGTGTAGTAAGGATATAGAGCCTCCTTGATCCTAGAATATCGATGATGTGTTACAGGTTTTGGCGAAACAGGTCTCTCTTCATTCTTCCTCCTTCTTTCTCCATCAGATCTATCTTACATTCTATCGATTTGTAAAGGTGAAAGAAGTCACAGATCTCGACGTTTTGGAGAGTGAAGTGACGCTAGTTCTTGAAGTGATAGTGAATTTTTGAAGTGACTCTTAGCGATTTGTGAATCTCGATCCTTCTTCCATTAATACTGTTTTTGTGGTTCAATGGTTTTATGAAAATGATGTTATTGATTCTTCTGTGTATTCGAGTTACTTACTCAAGTGTTGTGAGTATTCATTCTCTGTACTACTATGAAAGTTGATTTATTGCTAGATTCCCTATCAACAGATCTATATCATGCATCTCCTTTTGTTGTGTGAACGTCGACCCAAGATGGATTTTGTATGGTGGATGCGATATATCAAGAAAAGTGATGTTCGGTGGATTCTCTTTCATGGTCTTCGTGAAGAATCTCCTGTCGATGAGAGTTCGATACACGATGTTGTGGCTTTGTATCAGCAACGATATGAGGAGTATTTAGAAACGTTTGAGATTGATGTGGAGTCATATTGGCAGTAATCTGTTTGTTGGAGATGTCATCTCTTCCTGTTGATTTCTTTCATTATCGTTTATTCCCGTGGTTCTACTAATTCACTCATTTTCTCAAGATCTATTATATCTTCTCACTTTTCATTGATCCCATTCGTATTTTAGTATCCATAGCTTTTGTATTTCTTACCCAGTAGACATATTTGAAGTAAGAGAAGGGATCATGAGTTTCTCAAGTATTATTGAATCGGATTTACGAGATCTTGCTGCTGAAGTGAAGAGAAAGGGTTTGAAATTATTCAATGTATAATTGGTTAGCTCCTGAGATAAAGAAGGACGCAGAGAGTGGAATTGAGACTCTCCTTGTTTTGGTAAAGAAGCATCCTTCGAATATTGTATGTATTATAGGAAAGAATCATTTGTAGAAGAAGATGAGGAGTACAGACTATGTGACTCCATTTATTGATTGTTTGAATAACGAAAAAGTGTCTGAGAAGGCTCACGAAATTGCTGTTCGTGGCTTACACAACATCGTTTCATACAACCTTGTGTCAGATGCAACTGCGTCTACAATCGTTGATATTCTGAACGACAGAGTATGGTATTCTTTCAATATATTATGTAGCTTGATTCGGAAGACAGTTCTTCAGAATTGGGGATTCATATTCTGAATATCTTCCCAATTATGATTGCAAACTGTTCGTTCATCATTCCAGAACGAAAACTTCAGAGTATTCTATGTCATTTGGCAATGATTCTGTGTTCAGAAGAGGCTTCGTCACCGATATTCGAATCAGCTCAATCCTGTTTGTATGAAGTAAGCATTGTGATTCGTTGTGATTCAGTTCTGTTCGTCTCTTCACAAACAAGTGAGTGTATACAGTACAGAGAATGTAAAGAAGTCAACCAGTAAGGTGTACGATTCATTCCGAGAGAAGGCTCCAAAGACTTTGAGTGACAACTCGTATGCAGTTGCGTACTGGAGTCTTCTTCAGGATCTTATCGCTCGTCTCACAGAACAGAATGCGGCCTGGATCAGTAATGGTGGTGACTTCCAGGCAGTAGCTCTGTCTCCATTCATGTGTGCTGAATTGTTACTGAAGTGTTTGGAGAGTGATGCAAATGTGTTGTTGAATCGGATTGAGTTCTCCTCCTTATTCAACTATTTGGTAAGACAAGGAGACAAGTATCATTCCTAGTTTGTAAATGCTTCAGTTGCCTTACTGAAGGATGAAAAGACTGATCCAGAGTTGATTGCAGTGACACTCACTGCAACTCAGATTCTCTTCACTCGTTTCACTGCAATGATCTCTGCTATTCCTGTGGCTCTGGATGCTATCAGTGAGAAGATTCATCATTGGCTCAAGAAGAAGAAGTCGTTGAATCCTACTCGTTGCCTTCTTCTGCAGTTTTTGCGTGGTGTGTTTTCTGATAAGCAATTCTTCGTAACCTGTTTGAGTACATGGTCGAATGTGGGGGATCCCAATGATGTATGATGAGATAGAATGTGACAGAAGTAGTGAAGGAGGTATGTGCATTGCTTCAAGCCTGCTTCAGCAAGTGTTCTGTAGAGGAGTTGGCAGCAGTGATGGGGGAGGAGAAGGAGAATATGAGTGTGAGAGAGGAATCAGTTTGTGGGAATGAGGGAGGATTCCTTCTGTGTTTGATGTGTGTGGAACATGTGAGTGAAGGATGTGTGGAGAGTTTGAAACAGCCATTGGGTCAGAATGGTGATGTTCTCACTGTTCTTCAATCCTTTGTATCGAGTAGGAGTGATGAATGTGATTGATTCTAGCTTGTTTGCTACCACTCTCAGCCACATATCAGGAACTTCTTCAGACCTCCTGTGGAGAAGATGTCTTCCGTCATGTACTTCTGGCACAGGCAGCATTGTTACCATTGTATGGAGCTCTGAATCTCACATCAGATCAGCTTCGTAATGTATTCACAGTCTGTCAGTTGACTCTTCCTGAGATTCCTGCACAGGAAGCCAAGAAACGTTCTGCTGAGACTGTTTTCAGTTATAAGAATCTAGCAGCAATTGAGTCTCTATCTGTAGTGTGTGCAGGGAATGGAGAAGGAATGACAGGTGTATGGAGACTAGTAGAAGCCACACTGGAAGTGATTGAAGAATACATACCTGGTAAAGATAATGATAACCATTATGTGAGAGAGAGAAGAAGGAATCATGAATAGATGTCTCCTTCTTCTCCTATTGTGTGTGCAGAGTATGAGATTATCGATGAACAGACTGCTTCATTGATGAAGATTTGTGAAGGATATTCTATGAAAGGATGTGAGGAAGAGAGAAAGGAGTAATGATTAGTGAATGAAGTGGTTGAAGTTTTGATTGAAACAGCTCGTCGGGGAATTCATAGTGAGATTATGAATGGTCGAAGTCGATTGATTGAAGAATGGAAACGTGATGAAAAAGAGAGTGAATAATGAGTAGTCATTTGTGAGGAATATGGTCTTGAGAACTCAATTTCACTCAAATCGAAAGGATCTCCTTGTCAATCTGCTTCTGGTTTACTTCATCTCTTATGTATCATTACTCCTCGTGTTGCTGATATCGAATCTCATATCGCTTCAATCACTCAATTACTTGCGGAGGTCCCATCAGCTCTCAGACATCATGCCTCCTTACCTGGACTCACTCAACCCATCTTCCTTTTCATTTCCAGTGTCCTCCAACAGATCAATGATCATCCTGCTGAGACCTCCTCCTTTGTTTCTGTGGTGCCTGACCTGTTGAAGGTCGTAAACAGTCTCCTTGCTAACCGTTTGTCTCAGGCCACTGCTCTGGATGCTTTGTATGATGTGATTATTCAGGGTGACTGTCTCAAGGGCAGTTGGAAACCCATAATCTCAGGCCTTAAAGTGAGTATTGAGAATGGCGGTTATTCGTAGAAAATTGCAGGAACAGAGAATTGTAGTGAAGGTAAGGAATGAAAGTCAGATTGATCTGAAGCCTTTCCTGATGTCCAGTTGATTCTTGACGACTTTTTGAGTGAGATGCAGTTCACTGAGGCCTTGTCGTTAGGAGCTTTGATTGCTTCATATACACGTCAGCCTCATGACATCAATATTGCATTGAGTGCTATCGGGTTGTATTGGAAACTGGCTGATTATACATTGATCAGTGCGCGTGGTAGACTGATGAAGGAGAGAATGAGAGATAGAAGCCAAACCAGGAGATCGAGGTGAAATCATAAGGAAAATGCGACAAGAGATAATTGCAACGATTCTTCCAACATGTATGGATAATGTGGGTGAAAGGAGGCCAATTGACACTTAGCGACCCAATATCCGAAATACCGCAATTCAGACATTATTCCAGATTTTGGTTTTACAACATGGTGGATTCATCTTGGATGATTATTTGGAAGTAATGGAGAGTATAGCGAATCTGGCTTCGAAGTTAGATCGAATCCGAATTCATGGGTATCAAGAAGGAGACGCAACTCCAATTGAAGATGAAGAGAATATTCGTCGTCATCACACACGTGATACTGTGGAGAAACAGTTCAATGAAACATACTGTTATCTATTGAAAGGAGTTGATTTGAGGAATGAGAATGATTGAATAGATTAGTAGACTTCTCCGATTATTCATTAAACATTTGTTAACCAAGGTTCAAGGTGATGCTGTAGCTGAGTACATGAAAGTGTTTAAAAGTATTATGAAATTCTTTGGCAAGTGCATTCTAATTAAAGAAGGAAAGGAAGTTCCTTGTACTGTTCTTACACTCATTTCAGAACTACTTGGTTGGATTCGTGATTATTTGTCAGATGTCTTCTTCAATGGTTTTATTGATCAATAGAATGTTACTGCACAGACACTCTTCTCTCTAACAATTGCTCGGGTTTTTGATGTTTTGTCAAATTCAGAGTTGACTCATTGGTTTGTATTGATGTGTAGATTGGGTAATAATACAGAAGCAGATGATTTATTGGCTTCAATTGGTACTTCTATGCTCTCTCTGATCAAAGATTAGTAGAATATGATAATCAAGAATCACTGATAGTTCATTCATTCTCTTAGATCCTGATTATACTTATTTCCAATCCCTTTTAAGTGTGCTTGTATCTATGATAACAACAGATGGTGTGGCACTACGTAGTGGAGCTGGTACCAAATACAATACTAATCGTCCTAAAGGCAAACTGGATAGTACTCAAGTAGTGACAATGGAGAGAGTATGAGCATAGAAATGGATTATGGAGGCATTGAAACTAATCTATTCAGTAATGAACAAGAATGGGAAGTATCTCATTGATTACAAGACCTTCACAAGTACATTGGATCAAATGCTGGAAGTGGCTAAGCAGGATAATGCAACTCATGCCAATGATGTGTTTATTGTGATCTTAGAAGAATTCATTCCAACGTTAATGAAACGAAAGGAAGCAAGAGCTTTAGCTCGAGCATATCTGGCAGAAGAAGCAAAGAAGGAAGCTGCTGCTCTTCAACAACGCTTAGGAGGAGCTGTCATAGAAGAATATCCATTGTTCGAGACAGTAACACGTGAGAATGGAGAGAAACTGTTAAGTCAAATTGAAAGTGTGTGGAGTCAGTTAGAGGAGATGGAAGATGGAGATCAAGCCAAGAGTTTAGAGTTCTTCATTGTGAGGAATGCAAGTGTCTTGTCTGTGGTGATGGGTGAGGAGTGGATTTGTTCAGTAATTCAGCTCTTGAGAAAGACTATGATCACTGCATTGAGTAAAGATAAAGGTGCGAATTGAGTGTAGAGAGATTGGGAGAAGAGAATGATGTAGAGAGGAAGATCTTCATTGATACTGGATTAGAAACATTGAATAGTCTGCGTCAGGGACAGTTACAAGATGGTGATGGAAAACGAAACACTTCTATCACTGAAACTCCTTGTGCTGAATTGCCTGGAAGTGTATGTGAAAAGGCGAATAAGGAGTTTGTGGATGTATGTATGGAAGGACTGAGTATGTCAACACGTGTGTTGACAGCAGATCGTAGGATTAAGAGAGATGTGTGAAATAGATGCATTGAGTGATTTACGGAATGTAGTACTTCGTATGATTGAATTGATAAGGAAAGGAGAGTCAGTAATGAAGGAACAAGGAAGGCTTGAAGGAGAAGAGGTGTTGAAAGAGAAGATTGAAGGGTTGAAAAGTTGTGGGGATGTAACGATTGCTCAAGCTGCTGGAATTGCTTTCAATTAAGGATATTGCGTAAGTGTTTGTTCAACTCGAGTTTGGGATTGGTTTGATCACATCTCTTTCATGTCATCTGTTGATGTAGAATTGAATAGAGTGATAAGACTCGTAGATTGACTCTCGTGGAGTGATTCAACTCATTCTTCAATATCTGCAGGAAAACAATCTTACAGAATCCTATAATACACTTTCAAAAGAGACTCGGTGAGTTTTGATGGAGTTGGATGAAACACAGCGTTTCAACAAATATTATTTCTAACAAGGAGCTGTTCCTTTCTTCGATTGTTTCAGGCAAATGGGACTATGTTTTACAACAAGTGAGGGAAGTGAGTTCGCTTGATATTCAGACCTCGACACTTATGTTACCAAAGACCGTTCTGATGGATCTTTATGAACAGATATTCTATGAGTTGTTGGAGATTCGAGAGATGTTCACAGCAAACGAGCTACTTACGAAGTGTGAACCGTTGGTGATGATGAAAACCGAGATGGAAGAACGGTATTGTTCTTGGTTGTTGTTGATGGGAAGGTACTTGAACTTACAGTATTGGTTGAAGAAATCATATTTCGATCCTGTGGAAGCATATCCTGCAGGTGAAACAAAAGAATCTCGTAGACAGAAGCTTGCAAGTCTTCTCAGTTCGTATGTAAGTGTGAATAGGAGAAATGATCTTTAGATAACTGTGGCTCCTTCGTCACGTCTGCTCACACTCCTTCAACAAGCATTGTGTTATGAGAAGGAGAAAGGACTTCTGGTTGAAGGTGAAAATGTGGACATTTTCCGGAATTGTGCAGAATCAGTCATAATCGAAGATGCCATCCCCACAGTCAAAGTATTTGCATGATTGGACTCTGATTCTAGTGGAACACAATTCAGTTCCCAAAGGGAAGTTATCCTGAAGTGGTATGTGTGTCTCCAAATGGTCAATATGTGGTGAGTGGAAGTGTAGATGGTCTGATTGAAGTGTGGGATATGGAGAAGGGTTCATTACGGCAAGAACTGCCTTATCAAAAGAATGTTTGTTATTTGGTATTCCATAATTCTTAGGAGAAATTCATGGCTCATTCAAAGAGTGTATTGAGTCTCGCCTTCAGTAGTGACTCCGAGTACTTGGCTTCAGGTGATTTAGAAGGAACAATCAAAGTGTGGAGAGTGAGTACTGGAGGTCTGTTACGTCGTTTCAGTTGTGTTCATGATGGAGGAGTGACATGTTTGTGTTTCAATGCGAATAGTCAACAAGTGTGCTCCTCTTCCTTCGATGGAACTGTGAGGTGAGAGAAGAGAGAAGGAATGATTGATAGGATTCATGGATTGAAGAGTGGAAAGACATTGAAAGTTATGCGTGGTCATACAAGGTGAGAGAGGATAATGAGAATGAGACATAGTTATGTGAATAGTGTGGTATATATGATTGATCAACATCATGTCTTGTCTGCTTCTTCCGATGGTTCTGTGAAACTGTGGAATATCGCTACAAGTGAGTGTGTCAATACCATTCTACCTGCTAAAGCTGCAGAGAGTTATGCTGATATCAGTGTGATGTTGGCCCAGCCGTTAGTACAAAACCCCAATCTGATATTGATCATAGCGAAACTGAATACAGCATATGTAGGAGTATTGTGGAGAATGTAAAGGAAGGTGATGACTATATCAGGAAGGATTGTATATAGTATGAAGACAGATCGAGAAGATATTCAATTCATTTGTGGATGTTTGTCTCCTCATGTGAATAAGAGAAAGAGAATTGATGAATAGGGAAAGTATGTGTATTGTGTGAGTGAAGATGGATATCGATACTGCTTCAATGGTGAAGATGGAGAGTTGATAGAGAAGCGACGAATGGCTGACTATGAACTATTAGGAGTGACTCATTATCCCAACTCCAATGGAATGCTTAGTTATTCTCAGAAGGGAGATATTACAGCTTGGAGAACCTATCGTGTTTGCTAACAAACAGAATTCTAAAAGAATGACTTAATCAATCAAAGAAAAGTATACAACGTCGTCAGTTCCTGGATAATACGTTTAATTCCAACAATACAACCTTCATCACACTCTGTAGGAGGCAGTTGTTTCACATGTGCAAAATCAACAAGTCGAACAATGGGCTTGTACTCAGCCTCCGTGTTACCCTCAAGAATAAACAGAATACTCGTGCAGATGAACTTTAAATGGCCAGGAGTTTCGAACCACGCCAAGATCGGTTTCAGTTGGTTGATGATAGATTGGACCACCTCTTTCTTTTTATCTTGTGTCACCTGGGAAAAGTAAGTTGCAAACATAGAATTTAATGTCTCCTCGGTCAAACTGTACCCATACTTCTTGTCATACACATCAAATTGATGCTTTTCATGATTGTATACGCGCATTCCGGTTAATCGGAAACCAATCGTACGTTGCAAAGGGTACTTCTTTGATTCACGATCAATCTTCTCCTGAGGAGCATCATCTTCCCAAGTCTTTGTACCGATCTTTAGATCAATTACAGATGGTTTTTCATATCCATATGTGAGATCATCAAGAATCATGAACTGTCCCTTTTCACCAACTTGTTTCACTCCATGATAGCCAGCAATCCATTGCGTGAATTCTGGATACCGTTCTGCTATGGTTGAATAGAACGATACTTCCTTTTCTCTGTAAATCAATCAATACACGGATTCCAACCCTCTTCCCAGATCTTGGAGCTGTTTCAAGATCCAACTTCCTTGATGAAGCATTCCTTGGTTCTGTAGCTCAAAGGTATGTCCTCCCACTTGGTTTTCAAATGCAGTAATGGGTGATGAATCCATAGATCAAATATACCAATCTTAACTTTTGTTTCCGCGATTCTTCGGTTATACTCAAACTCCATTGTGGACGGTTTGGATCTTATGAAATCAATGAATCGTGTAGAAACGATAGGTAGTTCCGTTATGGAGAGTTATATGGGTGCTGTATTTCGTGCCTGTGTATTCTAAGTGTTGCTTTTCTCATTGTTAGAATAGTCTCAAAAATGTCTCTTTAGAGGAGTACTCATAGTGATTGCTTGAGAATGTAGTATCTCAATTGGACATGTGACTTCTTGGTTTGTTTCGTGTGGAATTCCGCTAAGCGATCAAGGTACATCTATTATTCATAGTCAAATAAAGATCTTGATACTGTTATTGACTTTCTGGGTTCGTCTTTTACATCAGTAAAGGATTTCTTGGATAATACAAATAGACATTTTGAGTTGGAGAAGAGTATGATAAAGACAATTCATTGATTTCATAGGCATGGATGTTCCAAATCAGCAATATGCTATGCAAGGTCAGATTCTAGATACAATTCATGAAGAAACAGAATCATCAACAACTCATTCCAAAGTGAATGATACAATTCAAAATCCTCCCTCTCTTTTCGATGATTCTGTGACAGATAACTCCAGCATTCCTATTTCAAACACCGTTGTGCATAATGACGAACCAAGTTTAGAGAAACCGGATATTGTTCGTATTGAAGTAGTGTATTTAGTTATAGACAAGTGTGGAGTATGAAACGGTGAGAATGATACGCATGAGTATGGATTGATGAAAATGTTGACTATAGAGCGAATGGTGAGCAGTCTTCAGTCAATGCATCGGCACATCTACTTTAATGTGAATTCATTATCTGATGACCAACTTCAAGAATTCTATCATTCTCTTGAACAACAAGAGGAGGGAAATGCAGAATTACGGGGAGTTACGATTCGAGATGTTGAGAAGAACGATGCATTTGATTGCAATTTTGTAGTTATGATGGTTTGGCGACTTATGGGAGATGGAAGTAAAGCGGGTGAAAGCAAGCTTTTTTCAAGTTGGAAAACGAAAGTGAATGTGGCTGCGCAACAAGTGCTTGCTACTACTGCAATAGGTTTTCTTGATATCTTGAGTGATGGCATTTACGTGTACCAATAAACATGTTTCTTATTTACAAATTTAACCGTTTCGAAGGATTCTCGATTTCACTTCCTCTAAGGGGAATTGATTCATCTATGCCTACTCTCGTTTCTTTGATGACTGAAACAGTAACTCGTTATTATGAGTAATTGCATTGATGTATATTCCACACTTTTCAATCAGCTTCTTGTTCTCTTGGAGTTCATTATCCTACGATCACATTTCGTCCTTATTCCAACTTGAGTTTCAATTGCATGATTCACTAATTCTTCTAATCTCTGTAGAGCATCCAATTCACGATAGCAACTACTTTTTTCCTCATTACACAGTGACATCACCTCCTTCACGTTGATACAAACTTCATATTCTTCACAGTCACTTCCATATTCAGAAGGATCGAAATCACGTATCTTTTCAAGCAGATTCCTCTTCGCTTCGATCTGACGTCGTAAGGGAGATGTAGATTTGAAACTCTCAAAATGTGATAAAAAGCGTTGTAACTCAACAGATACTACGTTCTACAACCAATTCAGTCATACGATTCTCTTTTGCTGCATCGTTCCTTTCTACAGGAGCTACCGCTGAGATTGACTCATAAGCAGGTTCTGGTTCTTGGGCATGAATGTTGATATCATTGAATTGAGGGAATTGTAAACTACATCAAACATTTCTAAAAATGAGTACAAAACCTGACTTGGGATGCTGCTCAAAACTCTTGCAGTCATGGAACGACCCATCGTATGTTTATCGTTCCAGAGACGAATAACACCAAGAATTCGACTTGCAATTTCCGGATATTCGATCTTCGTACCATCAATTCCAAAACAGAGAACCTACTCAAGTGATTTCTCAACCATGTATGGAAGGAGATCAGCAAACAAAGGTGTATACTATCCTATAATCGAAAAAGAATACAAGGTACTGAAAACACGCCTGTAGATCGCTCTCGAACCAGAACATTGTTGGCAAGAAAGAAGAGATACAATCTGGTTTGATATGGTACTAACTGTTAGGAACAAAAGAAACGATCACCATTAACATACATGTCTCGTATCATATCAACAATTCTTTTTGCATCACTGCTATTCTCTTCCAACCATAATGTCATATCTCCGAATCATCGAATTACCTAACAACAGTACCCGAAATACATTGCGATGTTCCATTAATTGAATGTAATTTCCTTGCACAATCCTCCAAGATGAAAACCATACGGAGTTCAAATTGCAGTTTATCAAAATGTCAATGAAGAAACAGGTTCATTATACAACATTATTAACAGTTTGCATCATTTCTTTGTTATCTGAACGGTTTTCAACAAGACGTTCACAAGACCGAACCCATTTCCAACCAAAGGTGAGGTAATATGCTAGGAATGCAGAAAGTGCACCTACTATGTAACCCGCAATAACATCATCTCCCCGATGTTTGTAGTCCCACTATGAATAAGTTCTCAGAAAAGAATCAACGATTCGAGAACTTCCAACATATAAAGGAACGCTCAGACACACAAGAATAATAGCAGAAATAAGTCCTCTCTTCACAGATCGTTTCCATCCTTTTACTTGCCATACCGAACCAACAAGAAGAATCGATGTAAACGTTGCATCCAACATAGTGTGTGATGCATGACCCGATGGATAGCTCCGAAGAGAATCTTTAATGTGCTTCTCCTACACCTTAAAGGAGAACAACTAAGGAACGGTTCCGGTGCACTTCTTCATATCGACGATGTGGCCTATTGTACCGAAGATTCTAGTTCCATTTACTGATGATTGGGGATAACCACATCTCTCAAAGAAGCAGGGTCTGGGCCTTCCTGTTACATTCTTCATAACACTGGTGACACTTTCATTGATACAAAAGGCTAAAGCCATGAAATAGACCACTCTCAGCGTCTATTTGATAGGACGGTAGGATGAGTACATTCAATTGAGTTCTTTTTTCAGTAGATGCAAAGAAAATCGTTATCCCAATGAAGGGAACAGCGAAGAAAACGATTAACCATGGAACTGTTCTATCCATAAAGTCCTAAGATATCTCTTATGGGACCGTATTGTTGACAGGATACGATAGAGAAATATCTCCTTCAATGATCATTGTCTGATGAGGAGTCATGAACTGGCTACCTAGAGCAATCCCTGCTGCAATCAAAAGGCTAATTCCGTAGACTATCAGTCGGGTTGTTTTCATAGAAAGAATGAATTGGGACTCGTTACGCCATGATCCCCGTTACCCAAATAGACGATTTGCTACATTAAAATGAAAATTCTTCCATCTTTTATATTTTTGCTCATTTGCTTTTGCCTTGGATTTGCTGATGATGAAGTTGTAACATCGTTGGATGTTGATTCGTTCGATGTCTTCTTAGAAACGCATTCAGATGTGGTAGTTAAGTTTTATGCACCTGTAAGAGTTGAAATTATTATTTGATCCCGAGTGGTGTCGAGTGTGTCAGAAAATCGAACCTATCTTCAAGGAAGTAGCAGCTGAAATAAAATCTGGAATTCGATTTGCTGAGATTGATGTCTCAGCAAATCCAAAAATTGGTCGTCGTTTGAATCTAAAGGGAGTTCCAGTTATTAATTACTACAAGCAAGGTAAATCTTTTGAATATCGTGGAAGAATTGACAAACAGTACACTTGTAAACTGAGAGTGAAGATTAGGGATTTGTTGAAGTTTGTGGAGGGATTGGCAACAGTAGAGAGTAGCCAAGCAGAGTCTGTGGATTTAGATCGGAGAGTGAAGCTTTTGGAGGATCAAATCGCTCTACACGACGTAGTCATCGTTAGTTACTTTGGTGAAGATGAAAAGGATGTGACTGTGGAAGTGGATGCAGCTGTATTGTCTATACCAGATGTAGTGAGACTTATCATTCCGGAGAAGCGGATTGCAGAACGCATGCATGCCCCTTTCCACTCTCTAGTTCTGTATAAGTCAGGTGAAGAGGCAAAAGTCTACGAAGGGTCTCTTAATCAAGCTGACATTAAGAAATGGGTTTTGCTAGAACTGTTGCCTTTGATCGTTCCTTATACAGCAGAAAACACACGCAAGATCTTCAATAAGGAACATGGTGTTGATGTGCAACTCCTATATTTTGCTCCCACCGAGAATCCAAATCAGAGCGTAATTGACGCTACAAAAGTGATGGAACGTATTGCTAAGAAGTATCGATATCGTCTCATCGTTATCCAGATTCCCGCAGAGAATTCGAGACTTATTGATTTCTATGGTGTTGAAAAGAAAGATATTCCTACTGCTGTTCTGACTCTGGTAGAAGGTGGTCAACCGAAAAAGTATCGTTTGTATGATAGTATCTCTGATGTGTCTGTTTCAACTTTTATTGATCAAGCAATGAACGGAAAACTAGAATCCTTTCTCCGTTCGGAGAGAAAGCCAAATCAGTTTGTTGGACCTGTTTATGTGGTTGAATCATTTTGAGTTCATTTATAGAAAGTAGTAGGATCAACCTTTGAAGAGGTTGTCTACAATCCAGACAAGAATGTAGTAGTTCGATTTTTTGCTCCATGGTGTGGTAAAAGTAGTGACTTCGAGCCCATATATGAGGAGGTTGCAAAATCCTATTTGATGGATTCGTCGATTATGTTCACTGATGTTGATCTGACAAAGAATGAAGTGAGAGGATTTGAGTACCGAGATTTCCCGGTTATTCTCTTCTTCAAGAAGGGAAAGGAGTATGTGATGTATCAGGGTGAGTTGGAAAAGGAGCCATTCCAACAGTTTATCGAAGAAAACCTTATGTCGTATGAATCTGAACTTTCTCTTGTTTGTTGACACTGTGGAAACAGGGAAACTCTAGGACACAAATTCGG
>ERZ824480.1107-NODE-1107-length-26140-cov-4.336860_pt1 | contig 26140 bp, 25 predicted proteins | sample MGYA00519861_ERZ824480 | MGnify/ENA primary metagenome ERZ824480 (study PRJEB31778, sample SAMEA3449152) | human gut metagenome | biome: human gut; feature: human-associated habitat; material: faeces | place: United Kingdom | collected 2010/2012 ... | reverse complement strand
TTTCTGCTGCGGCTTGGATGTCTTAATTTTCTTAATGCTTTCGCCTCAATCTGTCTGATTCTCTCTCTTGTTACATCAAATACTGTTCCGACTTCCTCAAGAGTTCTCTGTCTGCCGTCGTCAAGTCCGAATCTGAGTCTTAAAACCTTCTGCTCTCTTTCGGTAAGCGTCATAAGAACTTCATCGAGCTGCTCTTTTAACAATGTAAATGCAGCGGCGTCTGCAGGTACCGGAACATTCTCGTCCTGAATGAAATCTCCAAGATGGCTGTCCTCTTCTTCACCTATAGGCGTCTCAAGAGACACCGGTTCCTGTGAAATCTTCTGAATCTCACGTACACGTTCAACAGGCAGATTCATTTCTTTTGCAATCTCTTCCGGATACGGCTCTCTTCCAAGCTCCTGAAGAAGCTGCCTCTGAACTCTTATAAGCTTATTAATCGTTTCAACCATATGGACAGGAATACGTATAGTCCTTGCCTGGTCCGCAATGGCTCTTGTTATTGCCTGTCTTATCCACCATGTAGCATAAGTGCTGAACTTATAGCCCTTTGTATAATCAAATTTTTCAACAGCCTTTATAAGGCCTAAATTACCTTCCTGTATCAAATCAAGGAACAGCATACCTCTTCCGACATATCTTTTGGCAATGCTGACAACAAGCCTGAGATTAGCCTCGGCAAGTCTTTTTTTCGCTTCTTCATCACCATTTTCCATACGTTTTGCAAGCTCTACTTCTTCTTCAGCGGTAAGAAGCTGTACCTTGCCAATCTCTTTAAGGTACATTCTGACAGGATCTTCTATGCTTATTCCGTCAGGAACAGAAAGGTCTATTGATTCAATATCATGCTCCTCTTCTTCATTTTCCATCTCAAGAATAATCTCATCATCAACATCTGCTTCTACGTTTACCTTAAAGACTTCAATATTATTTTTTTCGAGATATGCATAAATATCGTCAAATTTTTCAGGCGGAAGATTCATATCTTTAAAATAATTAACAATCTCCTCCTGCATAAGGATATTTTTCTCCTTTTTTGCAAGTTTAACAAGATCATTGAGTCTTTCTGTAAATTTTTCGATGCTTACGTCCATTATAAGGTCCTCCTGTCTTTTATTAACTTAACCATCCTACAAAGAAATATGCAATTTTTGTAAATCAACCATCATATTCATAAGCTTTTGCAGCTCTTCCGGCTTAGTTGCACTTCTTGTCAATCGGTCAATGTTCTGCTTTTTTATCCTCTTTACAAGTTCATTAAGCGCCTTTTGCTTCTCATGTATATCAAAGTTCTCATGCGGAAGATGCCTGTTAAGAATTCCGGCAGCAGTCTTTTGTTCGTCCGCATTTTCAAACCTGTTAAGAATTGTGGCAGGCATAACGGCGCCTGTATTATCATACTGCTCAAATAAATCTTTTGCTATACTGTGATACGGCTCTTCGTAAAAATCATCCGCGCTAAGAAACGGCCTTATTTTCCTGCATACATCAGGCTCGTTGGTAATCCACGTAAGAAGAAGTCCTTCTGCCTGTCCTACTGCATCTTCTTTCTTATCTCTTACATTCTTTGAAGATTTTACCGCGCTTATTGTAATTCCGGCCATATCCGCGCTCTTTTTTGCAACAAGCTTTTTAATGTCATGCGTGCGTATTCTGTATCTTGCCGCAAGAGCTTCTATATAATTATCTCTTTCAAGCTCATCTTCAAATACAAGGAGCTTTTTTGCCATCTCATTATAAAATTCCGTTTTCTGCTCCGGGTCGGAAAAATCATAATTCTTCTCAAGTACGGATATCTCAAAATTGAAGCTTCCCTGCGCCTTATCAATCCTATTCTGATATTCGTCCTTACCCAGATTCTTAATAAACTCATCAGGGTCTTTATACGGTTCCATATTAAGTATCTTTACCGACAGTCCCGCATTTTTTAATATCGGTATGGCTCTTAACGCTGCCTTTACCCCTGCTGTATCGCTGTCATAGGAAATAATAACCTGACTCACATACCGCTTTATAAGGTTGGCCTGAAGGCCTGTAAGCGCCGTTCCAAGCGATGCGCATGCACATGTAAATCCTGCCTGATGAAGCGCGATAACATCCATGTATCCTTCGCATAATATAAAATACTTTGTACGGGCATGGCGCGCATAATTCAGTCCGTAAAGATTTCTGCTTTTATCAAATACAGGCGTCTCAGGAGAATTAAGGTACTTTGGCAGCGCATCTCCCATTACGCGCCCGCCAAAAGCAATTACCCTGTTATTAACATCCATAATCGGAAACATAACTCTGTTCCAGAACTTGTCCCTTACGCCTTTTCTCTCATCAAATGTAAATAATCCTGCCTGTTTCAGTTCTGCGTCACTATATCCTTTATTTTTCAGATATCTGTACAGGCTTCCGCTTTTCCCTGAATATCCGAGTGCAAATTTCTTAATAGTTTCATCAGTAAGTCCGCGCTTTATAAAATAATCATAAGCAAGCCTGCCTGCTTCGGAACGTCCTACCATATAATAGTACACTCCGGCTTCACTATTGATGCTAAGAAGCCTGCTTCGTAAATTCTGCTGCTTTTTAGCTTCTTCGCTTTCATCAGCGTCGGGAAGAGCCATTCCACATCTTTTTGCAAGCATATTTACCGCTTCAGGAAATGTAAGATTATCATATTCCATTGCAAAAGTAAACACACTTCCGCCCGCACCGCATCCAAAACAGTAATACATCTGCTTTGACGGGCTTACGGAAAACGACGGTGTTTTTTCATTATGAAAAGGACAGAGGCCTACATAGTTTGCGCCCTGTTTCTTTAAATTAATATATGAGGATATATATCCTACAATATCCGTCCTGCTTCTTACTTCCTCAATGACTTCATCAGAATAATACAACTTTGCTCCTCCTGCATTACATGACATTCCATGTCTTTGGAATAGCTAACTGCTTAAATGTATTAGTAGCGAACTGGTCTGACATACATGCAATAAAATCACATACTACTCTTTCTTTGCTTGTACCTTTACTTATAAGATTTAAAAATTCATCCGGCATCTCATCAGTATGTTCACAGTAATAATAAAACAGTTGTTCAACTACATGCGCAGCTTTTTTCTCCTCACTCTTTGCTACAGGATTGCTGTACACATTATCAAACATAAATTTTCTAAGACCCATAAGCGCTTCATACTTTTCATTCGACATTAATATGTCATTCTTACCTTCACTTTCAAGAATAATGTCGTGTATAAGCGTATTCAGCCTGACGTTAAGATTATTACCAAGTATATCCGTATATTCTTTCGGTATATCTTCTTCTTTTAAAATCTGCGCCCTTATTGAATCATCTATATCAGAATTAATATAGGCAATCTTGTCAGACAGCCTTACAATCTTTCCTTCAAGAGTACATGGTTTTCCTGACGTCTTGTGGTTAATTATGCCGTCTCTTACTTCATATGTAAGATTAAGTCCTTTTCCGTCTTTTTCAAGCAGGTCAACCACTCTTACACTCTGCTCATTATGCGAAAAACCTCCGGGACACAGTTCATTTAACACACGCTCGCCGCAATGCCCATACGGTGTATGCCCAAGGTCATGTCCAAGCGCAATGGCTTCCGTAAGGTCTTCATTAAGCCTTAACGCTTTTGCAATTGTCCTTGCATTCTGCGATACCTCAAGCGTATGTGTAAGTCTTGTCCTGTAATGGTCGCCTACAGGAGCTAAAAACACCTGAGTCTTTTGTTTAAGTCTTCTGAATGACTTACTATGTATAATTCTATCACGGTCCCTCTGATATACCGGTCTTATATCACACTGCGGTTCGGGATTAATTCTCCCTTTCGACATATCACTATAACCGGCATACGGGCTCAGAATCTCATGTTCTCTTTTTTCAAGTCTTTCACGAATATTCATCACGGCACCACACTCCACATAATTTAAAATACAACATAAAAAAGGAAAATCCTTTTTTTTTACAAAAAATTTACAGACTAAAGCAGATGTGAATAGAAAAGAACACTCACTTTCTCACAGAATACACGCAGCCGCAATAATTCTGCCTGTAAAGATTATGCTCATTTGAAAGCTCTATGCTCCTTTTGAATCCTTCTTTTTTCTTAAAATCGGAGGGAAGCCAGCTGATATTATATTTTTCCTGAAGCTTATAACCAATCTCATTAATCTTTTCGGCATTTTTTAAAGGACTTATCGAAAGCGTCGTACAGAAATAATCATAATGACCGCTTACTGCTGCTCTTGCCGTTTTATCAAGTCTTAACTCATAGCATAAAAAACACCTTTCATGCCCTTCCGCACAATCTTCATATCCTTTTACCGTATCATAAAACTCTTTCGGTTCATAAGCCGCCTCAATATAAGAAACCTTGTTAGGATACTCCGTTTCTCCTATAAGACGCTTTAACTCTCTCGCTCTTTTTTCATATTCGCTGTCCGATGAGATATTTGGATTATAAAAAAACAATGTAACATTAAAATACTTAGACAAATATTCAATACAATAGCTGCTGCACGGCGCACAGCATGCATGCAGCAGTATATTAGGAACTTTATTTTTCTCTGAAATACTACTTAAAAGCTTATCAAGCTCTTTCTGGTAGTTCATTAAAATCATTCTCCAATTAGTTTTTCAAGTGATACGAGCTTAACACATATTATGAACAGTTCAGTCGCCATCTTAAGCTCGTCTTCTTCAGGAAATGTAGGAGCAATACGTATATTCTTATCATCAGGGTCTTTTTTATATGGGAATGTTGCGCCTGCTCCGGTAAGAACAACACCTGCCTGCTTAGCCTTATCAACTATCTTCTTAGCACAGCCTTCCATAGCGTCAAACGATATAAAGTAACCACCGTTAGGCTTAATCCATTCGCATATTCCAAGACCTGAAAGCTCCTTATCAAACATATCAAGCACAAGTTCAAACTTAGGTCTTACAATTCCGGCATGCTTAAGCATATGCTTCTTCATTCCATCTATATCACCGAAATATCTTACATGTCTGAGCTGGTTAATCTTATCATGCCCTATAGTCTGCATTGTCATGCGGCTCATTATATCGTCTATATTATCCTTTGACGCCGCAACTGCAGATATTCCGCTTCCTGAGAATGTAACCTTTGAAGTTGAACCAAGTATATATACAATATTGTCATTGCCATTATTCTTGCACTCATTAAGTATAGGAAGCAGCGTATCATGCCTGTCTTCATATATATCATGTATACAATACGCATTATCCCAGAATATTCTGAAATCAGGCGCTTTCGGCTTAAGCGCTGCAAATCTCTTAACAACTTCATCAGAATATGTGATTCCCTGTGGATTGGAATACTTAGGCACACACCAGATTCCTTTTACAGCCTCATCATTATTAACATACTCTTCGACAAGCTCCATATCAGGACCGTCTTTAGTCATAGGTATATTAATCATCTCTATTCCAAAATACTCTGTAACGCCAAAATGTCTGTCATATCCCGGAACAGGACATAAAAACTTAACCTTATCAAGCTTACACCAAGGAGTACAGCCCATAATACCTTTAATCATAGCTGTAGACACAAGGTCAAACATAATATTAAGACTCGAATTGCCGCATACAATAACTTCATCAGTTCCTACCTCAAGCATATCAGCCATAAGCTTCTTTGCCTCAGGAATTCCTGACGGAAGACCGTAATTTCTTACATCTGACGTGCTCATATATTCTGATGAACTGTTAAGAACATCCATCATAGGCAGTGAAAGGTCAAGCTGTGCCTTTGACGGCTTTCCTCTTGACATATCAAGATTAAGATTCTTATTCTTAAACTTAATATACTGTTCTTCTACCGCATTTTTCTCTTTAATGAGCGTTTCCTTATCCATGTCCAAATATGATGTGTTCATAATGCCCCTCCGAAAACATTTAATGTATTACAATATATCTCTTTCTCGGATAGTATACACCCATTACTCTAAAATATCAAGCTAAAAACAGCGCCCTTTTTCTTTTTTATGGCAAATTCCGTGTTTTTCTCCCGGAATACAACCGTAACATATCTCATTTTCAAGCGCATCTCCATTAAAATATGCAGTAATATTATTTATTGTGCATTTTGCAATATTGGACAACGCTTCTGCGGTAAGAAATGCCTGATGCGAAGTAATAAGCACATTTGGAAGCGATAAAAACAATTTCAGCACATCATCCCTGATTATCCTGTCGCTGCAGTCTTCAAAGAACAGGTCTGATTCTTCCTCATACACATCAAGCCCTGCCGCACCAACTTTACCGTTTTTTATTGCTTCATATAATGATTCGCTCTCAATAAGTCTTCCTCTTGACGTATTAAGAATATATACCCCATCCTTCATCATCTGAAGAGATTTTTTATTAATAATATGCTTTGTATCGTCAGTAAGCGGACAATGCAGCGATATAATATCACTATTCTTAAAAAGCTCTTCTTTTGAAACATAATTTATATCAGAATCTTTTAACGGATACGGGTCGTATGCTATTACATCCATTTTAAATCCCCTGCATATATCAATAAATACCTGTCCTATTTTTCCTGTACCGATAACTCCAACAGTCTTCCCATGCAAGTCAAACCCTGTAAGGCCGTTAAGACTGAAATTGAAATCCCTTGTCCTGAAATATGCCTTGTGTATTTTTCTGTTAAGACATAATAAAAGACCCATTGCATGTTCGGCAACGGCATACGGCGAATATCCCGGCACCCTCACAATGCTTATTTTTTCATATGCTTCTTTAAAATCTATATTATTATATCCGGCGCACCGCATTGCAATAACATGTATTCCATGATTATACAATGTGTTTATTACATCTTTATCAATAGTGTCGTTTACAAATGCACATACTCCGTCGCAGTTCTTTGCAAATTCTGCTGTATTTTTATCAAGCTTGTGTTCATAATATACGAATTCAATGTCCGGGTGCGGCATCTTTTCAAACCACTCCCTGTCATAAGGTTTTGTATCGTAAAAAGCTATTTTATACATAAAAATGCCTCCTGTAAATAATGTATTAGTAATCATTATTTACAGAAAGCATTCTAATTATTATAAAATATTTTTTGTTAATCTACCGATACATTAACACCTTTAAGTCCGTTAAATGCACCAGGAATCGCTGCATCCTCATGCGCGATAAGCCACTTGTTTCTTGCAACAAGAAGCGGGTCTTCTTTGCATACATCCGGTGTAACCACAAGGTCAAGATTAGTATCTCTCGGAAGTGCAACTACGCATCTGAAGCACTGTCCGTCTACGCTGCATGGCGCATAATGAAGAGTTGTAGCATAACACTCAATCATTGTTCCTGCAGGAATTAAAAATGCTTCGATGTTAGAGGTGTCATATGTGTAATCATCCTCTATATCCTGCTCGCTTCCCCAAAGCATTATAAGGTCTGTGCAGGCAACGTTAAATTCTGAAGACCTATGATATTCAACAGCATTAAGAAGCTTGTTATTACCATTGCAGTAACCAATCTGCATCGGAAGTCCTCCGAAAAGACTGTCTGTAAAATCTTTTGCTACAGGAAGCGCTTCAAGCGCTGCGTCAGATGGTACATAGATAACCGCATCTTCCGGGCACTCGGTTTCACCCATCTTCTTAATCAGTTCTTCACAATCATAGCCTGTGATAACCCTGCCGTACTTCTTAAATGCCGGGTCTGTAATTTTCTTTACTTCAATTGACATAACTTAGTCCTCCTTTATATATTTACCTGATTACTGACTTTCCTCCCATATATGGACGAAGCACCTCAGGAATATTTACCGAACCGTCTTCATTAAGATTATTTTCAAGGAATGCAATAAGCATACGAGGCGGTGCAACTACTGTATTATTAAGCGTATGCGCAAATGCTTTTTTGCCGTTTCCATCCTTATATCTTATCTTAAGACGTCTTGCCTGTGCATCTGAAAGATTAGAACAGCTTCCAACCTCAAAATACTTCTTCTGTCTAGGCGACCATGCTTCAACGTCTACAGACTTAACCTTAAGGTCTGCCAAATCTCCTGAGCAGCATTCAAGAGTTCTTACAGGAATGTCAAGAGACCTGAACAAATCAACTGTATTCTGCCAGAGTTTATCAAACCACATTGGGCTTTCTTCCGGCTTACATACAACAATCATTTCCTGTTTTTCAAACTGATGAATTCTGTACACGCCTCTTTCCTCAAGTCCGTGAGCGCCTTTTTCCTTTCTGAAACATGGCGAATAGCTTGTAAGCGTCTTAGGGAGCTCTTCTTCAGGAATTATAGTATCAATAAACTTTCCTATCATGGAATGTTCGCTTGTTCCTATAAGATACAAGTCTTCTCCCTCTATCTTATACATCATTGCTTCCATTTCTGCAAAACTCATAACGCCCGTAACAACATCGCTTCTTATCATATAAGGCGGTATACAGTATGTGAAGCCTCTGTCAATCATAAAATCCCTTGCATATGCAAGTACCGCCGAATGAAGCCTTGCAATATCTCCCATCAGATAATAAAATCCGTTTCCTGCAACACGCCTTGCTGAATCAAGGTCAATTCCGTTAAGCTTTTCCATAATCTCAGTATGATATGGAATTTCAAAATCAGGAACAACCGGCTCTCCGTACCTTTTTACCTCTACATTCTCACTATCGTCTTTACCTATAGGCACGCTTGAATCTATAATATTAGGAATAACAAGCATCCTTTTTCTTATCTCTTCCTGAAGCCTTGTCTCTTTCTCTTCAAGAGAAGCAAGATGCTCTGATTTTTCCGTAACCTTCTTCTTCGCTTCTTCTGCCTCTTCCTTTTTTCCCTGAGCCATAAGCGCGCCTATCTGCTTTGATATGGTGTTCCTCTCGGCGCGAAGACCGTCAGCCTCCTGCTTTGCGGCTCTGGCTTCTTTATCAAATTCAATAACTTCGTCAACAAGAGACAGCTTTTCATCCTGAAATTTCTTTTTTATGTTTTCCTTTACTATGTCCGGGTTATTACGGACAAACTGCATGTCTAACATGTCACATCCTCCTTGTGTACGGCTTATCTTACCAAAATAAGTATATAGTAATATTTAAGCTTATTCAAGGGTGAATTTTATTTAAAATGCATATTATTTCTTGATAAGCTGAATTTCTGATGATATTATATTTTTTTGGAAGTCACATTTCCAAGTCATACATAAAATGAGGTGCATTTACATTGGATTGGATATTAAATGAACTTAAAAACGGAAGGTCATATATTACCGCATTTATTACATGGCTGCTTTTCGCTTTCAGCATAGGCATAATATGCGGCCTGTGCGGAACATTTTTTTATGAATCAATCACATTTGTAACCAATCTAAGGATAAAATATAACTATCTTTTGTTATTCTTACCTACTGCCGGGCTTTTAATCATACTTTTATACCATGCCTGCAAAGTACAGCACGATAAAGGCACTAACCTTGTACTTGATTCAATTCAGGCACATGAGCAGATTCCGGGCAACATGGCGCCTCTTATATATGCCGGTACTGTAATAACCCATATGTTCGGAGGTTCCGCCGGAAGAGAAGGAGCCGCAATTCAGATGGGCGGCTGTATAGGCGTATATATAGGGAAGCATTTTAAGATGACCGAAAAAGATATCAACATACTTACAATGTGCGGAATGAGCGCCGTCTTTTCCGCAATGTTCGGAACGCCTCTTACCGCAACTATTTTCAGTATGGAAGTAATAAGCATAGGAATGTTTCAGTACAGCGCATTTGTACCATGTATAATCGCTTCTACAACGTCATATGCAATCGCCGGCAAGTTTCATGTTTACGGCGAAAAATTTACTATTAACAGTATACCTTCAATCAGTCTGGTTGTATGTGCTAAAATTATTCTTTTTGCAATACTATGCGGAATTGTCGCTATCGTATTCTGTCAGGCTATGCACAGCGCTCACAAAATATATGCACATTTAATTAAAAACCAGTATATAAGAATATTTGTCGGGGGATGTATTGTTCTTGGTTCAACAATTATTATAGGAAGCCAGTATTTCTGCGGCGCAGGATTTAACATTATTGCAGACGCATTTTCGCATAATGTACACTGGTGGACTTTCATAGTTAAGATTCTTCTGACCGCACTTACACTGGGATGTGGATATAAGGGCGGTGAAATTGTTCCTGCACTCTGCGTCGGCGCTGCATTCGGAAGCATTCTTGCCGTACCTTTCGGAATTGACGTTACATTTTCCACCGCTCTCGGAATGGTATGTATGTTCTGTGGCGTAGTCAACTGCCCGATTACATCTATATTACTTGCAATAGAAATGTTCGGAAGACACGATATAATTCTGTTCTGTATAGCAATCGGAGTAAGCTATGTATTCTCAGGAAGCTTCGGATTATATAAAAGCCAGAGAATATTATACTCAAAGCTTCATGCGGAATTCATCAATATACATTCTCATTAACATGCTGACAGTCAGCCTTATCATTATACACAGCAGAAAAATCTCCCGCCGCCGGAACAAAGGCTGCATATCAGATAATAGGTACACCATTTTGAACAGCTGCCTGCTCCTGCTCCCGGAAATCCGTATGTTTCAGTACGTCCGGCATACCAGCTTTCTCCGCTTTCAAGCTGTCTTTTAAGCTGCATATAACGCATATTATTCGGTTCAAAACTAAGCGCGGCATTAATGTGCTCCATAGCCGTAATATTATTGCCGGCGCCCGAATTGGCAACGGCGCTGTAATAATACCACATACCGTCACGCCTTTTTATTGAATTAAGAAGATTTAACGCTTCATTATAACTTCCGCTGTTAATATAATTGACAACGGCTTTCATATATCTTGAATCGTCATCTTCATATTCTGTCTTTCTGCCGCTTCTTCCGAAAGGATCATATCCGAATCCTCCAAATCCGCCAAATCCACCGTAGGAGTCTCCGTAACTGCTTTGTGCTCCAGGATTTTCTCTTTCATCCATTATAGTCTGATAAGCCTGCTGAACATCTTTAAACTTAGCTTCGGCAGCTTCTTTATCAGGGTTATTAATATTAGCGTCAGGATGGTACTTTCTGCTAAGGCTTCTATATGCTTTTTTTATCTCTTCATCAGACGCAGTTCTCGGAACTCCGAGAACTGAATATGGGTCGCTACTCATTATTTCTCCTTATCATTACATTTCTTTCCGAATCTGCACCAGACGCCGGAATACAATATATTTCTTAAAAGGTCTGAATACATAATTACAGGAAGCTTTTCAAATTCTTTTGAACACTCTGCCATCATCATTGAAAGTATCCTGTAACATTCCTCCGTAAATTTCTTCTCATTGTCCGTACTACAGGCATCCTTTGAAAATATCGCATCATACCTGCCTTTAAGAACATTGTATGAGCCGTTTTTTATGTCGCTTTCAATATCATCATATGCGTCTATTATATATATAAATTTGCCTATATAAAACCCAATCTTCCTAAGGCTTTTTTCCCATATATCATTTTCATACGCATATATCTCAGCCATAATATTACCAAAACAACCGGATACTTTATCTATATCATATGAATTATCCTTCTCATATACGGAAAGCTTTTCAAGCTCCTTTGTAATCCTGCCGCATTTGTCAGGATATCGCTTTAATATATACTTTGCTTTTCTTTTAAGCGACGATGCATATAACAGCCAGGATATCTTTTTATCGTCCTTCCAGTCATCCATGCATTTATAAAATGTCAGATACAGACTCATATCCGCGCTATATTCGGAATATATGTTTCTTACTATATTATGCTTTTTTAACGGATGTAAAATACACCGTCTGCGTTCACATATATTTTCCGGCTCATATAAACCTGTCAAAAGCAAGGTAAGAAATACCGCGTCATAGTTTAGCGATATCTGTCCTCTTAGTCCGTAATTTTTCTTAAGGCTTTTACATATTCCGCAATAACATGCCTTGTAATCATCATAATCCCTGAATCTGAGCTCAGGTTTATTAAAAATAATATATCCAAACATACTTAATACCTAAGTTCTTTTAACAAATTCAGTACCACATTTCGGACATCTTATAGCTATTTTACCTTTATTTTTCGGAACTCTGATTTTCTGTGCGCAGTTAGGGCACGAATATATCTTATGCGCTTTATCAGTCCTTGTACGCTTGGATTTTCTGAGCACAATGTTCTTATACTTTAGATATGTCTGATTTTCACTGTATCTTTTCTGTATGTTCCTTGAGAACATTCTAAACCAGCAGTATATTATTATCGCCAGTGCAATATAGTTAAATACATTTGATAATACGAACATCGGAAGTATATGCCTTCCAAGCCTTCCGAACACGAGCGATAAAATCCACACTACAACCATTGCGCCAATAAGGAATCTTGAAAACTCGTCTGAGCCATACCGTCCCTGCATAAAACGCATAAATCTTTCTTTCAATAGAAAAGCCTCCCTTATAAAAGTTTAATCTCCCCTTCTTCACCATATACAAGAAATCCGTAATATCCCTGCATCTCAATCTTGCCAAGGAATTTTCCGAGCTTTTTCGGTCTTGCGTACATCGTAACATCATACTCATTTCTTAATTCATCTGCCTTTATGCACGCATCTGTATACTCCTCTTCATTATAAAATACCGCAACTTTTTTTCTGTAATCATCAGGCTTATAATTCTGCTCTGAAAGTATTGAATATATTCTCTCGAATCCAATTGAAAATCCTACAGCAGGTACACTTTCGCCTGTAAATTTGCCAATCAGGTTATCGTATCGTCCGCCTCCTGCAATAGCTCCCTTAAATTTCAGGCTCTCTACTTCAAATATCGTACCTGTATAATACCCCTGTCCTCTTACAAGCGATATATCAAATACGACGTCATATTTTTCTTTCGCAAGCTTCTTTGATTCATTAATAATACGTTCAATATGGCTTACGTAACATTCGTTCTCTTCTGATATAAATGAACGCACAGTCTCAAGCGTAATATTGCCATCTCCGATAAACTGCTCAAATTTAGCAGTTACATCATTATCGTAACCTTTTTCATTAAGCTCTGAAATAACGCCTTCTATACCTATCTTATCAAGCTTATCAAATACAATACATACGCTCTCGATATCTTCCTTTGAAAATCCTATACCGCAAAGCACGGCGCTAAGAAGTCTTCTGTCATTAACCTTTATACGAAATTCATTAATATTAATTGCAAGAAGCGCTTTGGCAGTAGTATATATAAGTTCAATCTCACATGAAGGATTAGTTGAACCGATAATGTCTATATCACACTGAATAAATTCACGCAGTCTTCCTTTCTGCGGTCTCTCAGCACGGTATACTCTGTCTATCTGAATAGTTTTTAACGGAAGTATAAGATTGGCTCTGTTATTAGCATAATATCTTGAAAGAGGAAGTGTCAGGTCATATCTAAGTCCCATATCGGACAGAGAGTCATAATTCTTCTCTTCTATAGCTTTTGCCAGCTTATCACCGCGCTTTAATATCTTGAATATCAGATTAAGATTCTCGCCGCCTTCGCTCTTATCCAGATTCTCAGCATCTTCTATAGCGGGTGTGATAATATGTTCAAATCCGTTATTAATATATGTCTCCAATATAGTATTCTGCAAATAATCCCTAAGCAATACCTCTTTTGGTAAATAATCATTAGTTCCCTTTACTGTACTTGTTTTCATTATACATGTCCTCTCAGTATCAAAATCGTTATAGTGTATGTTAGCATATCATTTTGTTATTGTCAAAAGGGAGCCAAAAGGCTCCCTCTATTGCAAATCCATGAACTTCGGATGCATTATATCCTGACTTTATCCTTATTATCCATGCTTCTGTTATTTCCCATATAAAAGATACATAAAGCTCCCGGTCCCACATGACCTCCGGTACATCTGTCATAATAACAGTTAATAATCTCTTTCGGCGCGCATACATTTTTAATCTTTGATACAATATATTCCGCATCTTCCGGGCAGTCGCAGTGTGCAATTCCAAATATATTTTCCGACGGGTCAACTGCATAATCAAAATAATTTTTAACAAGTGCATCAAGCGACTTCTTTCTTCCCCTGACTAATGATGAAAAACCGATAGCTCCTTCATCAGTAGCTATAAGTATTGGCTTAACATTAAGAACAGTTCCTACAAGTGAAACTGATGAAGATATACGTCCGCCCTTCTTAAGATATTTCAAATCATCTACGGTAAATATATGACGCATTCTTAACCTGTTATCATATATCCACTGTGCCGCTTCATCAATCGTACATCCTTCATCCCTTAACTCTGACGCTTTAATTGCAAGAAATCCCTCGCCAAGCGATGCAGACATTGAATCAACAACAATACATTTTCTCTCAGCATACATCTCCTTCATAAGTTCCGAAGCAATAAGTCCGGACTGGTATGTTCCGCTAAGCTTTGAAGAAATAGTTATGAATAAAATATCATATCCTTCCTTCATATATTTTTCAAAAACCTCTTCAATATCTGCAGGACTTAAAAGGCTGGTTTTGACGTCGGCTCCGGCTCTCATCCGCTCGTAATAGAGTCTGCCTTCTATCTCATCATCAACACCCTCCTCAAAGCACTTGTGAGCTTCGTTATCAACGGTATATGTGTAAGAAATAATCTCTATATTGTATTTCTTTATAATATCCTCTGTAAGATTGCTTGCTGAATCCGTAATGATTTTATACATATTATGCATCCTTTCCGCACGTAGTTCTCATTACCAGATTACATCACATTGCATGCATTGTCAAGAAGTTATTACCACTATTTCCTATTATTGAACTGTTATTATTCATCTTTCTTACTATTAAATGCAAAAAACCTCTGTCCAAAGTAATTTAATATAACAAAAAGTCCCATTCCTGCAAGCATTGCCACATTATCCTGAATTTTTGTACCCATACCTGAAAGAATATATCTTACAAGAGGCTTTGCAGCTCCGTACGCAATCAGATAGCAAAGGCTTATATTAATAATGAATTTTATTATTACACCAATGCCTTTGTCCTGATTTTTAAAGGTAAAATATTTATTCAGGAAATAACTTAATATACTTCCGCAGACATAATTTGATGCAGATGAAATCCAGTAATTAACACCAAAGACATTATACATTATGAACATTATTGCCGTTCCGAATACAGTATTTGCAACTCCGACCAAAATAAATTTTAAAAATGTTTTATCAAATAATTTTTTTATCATAGCTTTCTCCTATTGTTTCAGGTACTCCTTTTGTCTGCTTTTAATATCCTGTTTATTGCGGTACATATCTGCATCGGCTTTAGTATATGCCGTGTCTAAATCATCAGTGTAACTTGTTACGGAATATCCGATTGCAATACTCAGAGGAAATTCATAATTATCATTTTCCTGTTTGCAGCTATTATATACCGCGTCTATCTCTTCTCTTATAACATCATCATTAATATTCATGTATATTGCAACAAATTCATCTCCGCCGACTCTGTATATTTCTTTTGAATTTCTCAGCTCTTTTTTTAATATCTGTGCAATAATCTGAAGAAATCTATCGCCAACGGCATGTCCATATGTATCATTGGTTGCTTTTAAATTATTCAAATCACAAAGTACGATACCTATACTTCCACTTGTATAACCTAACATCTGAAACCTGTTCTTATACTTCAAAAAATCCACATCAAAACAATTCCGGTTCTTCACTCCTGTATCTAAATCCATATATGCCTTTGCTTTATATTCTTCCACAGGATTTTCATAAATTATAAACATTCCCATAATCACAATTGTTGCTGCTGCGCCGGTAAATAAAAGCTCTGGTACAATTATCTGTATAACCATAAATATAATCAATATACATGACATCGGAAGTACCGACATTATTATCTTAGTTTGTAAATGCTTAATATTGACAACCAAAATTATCACGCTAAGCAGGGCAAAAACCATCGCTGTCGCATATCCTGCATATACACACATTCCAAAGCTGTAATATGTACCTCTTCCTTTAACATAAGTAATTTCAAGAAATGGCGCACAGACAATATATAGTATAACAATAGCTCTGGTTATATATTTTACAACCTTTTTTAGTTTTGGCATCATTACATTATCTGTCGCATATGACAGCATCTCATAACAGAAAAGTATTGCTGCATAATAAAAAAATATATGACACCATTTATTAACTAACGGCGGCACGGTTTCCAGATGATTAACCGTATATATCGTGATTATATCAAATATTATATGTACATTAGCAAAACAGCATATCTTCATAAAATGCGTTTTTACAATACCATCAATATACATCAGGCTGTAAATCATTAAATAAAGCAAAATAATAAGACATACTATCTCGCATCTTATCATTAATATCAAGTATAACCCTCCCTGTAAAATATATCCCCAAATTTATTATAGTCTGTCTCTACTTGTTCAGTATAACACAATTTCATTTGTTTTACCATATAAACCAAATTAATTATAATGATATCATAAAAATATTGTTAAAAATCCTCAATCCTTCTATTCTTCCTGTTTTCTCCTCTATGAATTGATTGATACTACTAATGAAATAATTTTGTGTACTGCGTCTGCGTATCTGCAATATGATAAACATAAACTGTTTCATGAATTACCCGGTAAATCGCAACATGTTTTTTGCAGATTACCATTCGGTATTCCTGCTCGTTGAGCCAATCATCCAGGGTGGCTGAACCAGAATCCGGAAACTGCTCCAACCGTTCAATGGTATCTAAAATATGGTCACTGACTTTCAATGCTGTCTGCACATCAAACTGTAGGATGTAATAATCTTCAATTGATTTCAAATCCTCCCATGCGGAGGGCAGAATTTCCACTTTATACTTCATTGGCTCTCTCCCTTAGTCGCTTTCTCGCCTCTGACACACTGATTGTTGACTCTCCATCCATTCGCTCCTGCTCTGCCCGTAGTACCTTTGCCCTTAACTGCAACATCTGCTCCCGTTTCTCAAAGGCATCAATACTCATCAATACCAAGTCACCTTCTCCATTTTTAGTAATATAGATAGGCTCTTTCGTTTCTTTAGCTAGTGCAGATATCGTTGCATAATCATTTCTCAATGCCGCTGATGCTTTTATGAGCATAGTTCTCTCTCCCTTCATTTTTTGCAATCGTCTCTTATATCAATTTTCTGATAAAATTATACTATTACTTTGCTACGAAGTAAAGACTTATTTTCCTATAGGATTGACACAATCCCTGTTTTTATTTCAAGCTATATGCGTGTTTTCTGTCTCTGGCAATGTCAGATAGAATGAATACTGGTAATGTACCATAATATATGGAGATTCATATTTTGCACTAGGTTATGATACCCTCTTAATCGCAAAAAACGCCGGAAACATGCGTGTTTCCAGCGTTTTTTAGGATTCTATTACTCGCCACGCCCCTCCATTTAGCAAACTGCCTACGACAGTATTGCTTCATGTCGGGTCACGGCTGTCGCCGCATACTCGTTCAAAAAAGGAACCATCAGAGAGCAAGCTCTCTGATGGTTCCTTTTTTTACTCGTGCGTGACTCGTAGCTATCGCGTCTATTTCATCTGAGCTGCAACCTCTGCTGCGAAGTCCTCGTTCTTCTTCTCAAGTCCTTCACCTGTCTCATAACGTACAAAGTTTACAACCTTTAAGCTGCATCCTTCAGCCTTTGCAACAGATTCAACATACTTGCCAACGTTCTCCTTATTCTCAGCCTTAACATATTCCTGCTCAAGAAGACATACTTCCTTTAATTCCTTATTAAGTCTTCCTGTAACCATCTTCTCAAGAATATTCTCAGGCTTGTTAGCATTCTTAGGGTCATTCTTAGCCTGTGCAATAAGAATTTCCATCTCATGCTTCTTATAGTCTTCTGAAACATCATCAGTAGAAACATACTTTGGTGACATAGCTGCAATCTGCATAGCTACATTCTTAAGGCACTCTTTAACAGCTTCACTGTTGCTGTCTGTCTCCGCCTCAACTAAAACACCAATCTTACCGCCTGCATGTATATAAGATACGATAATACCGTTAGACTGATTAAGCTTAACAAATCTGCGGATATTCATATTCTCACCGATTTTAGCAATCATTCCTGCAAGCTTCTCGCTTACTGTAATGCTTGTATCAGCCTTCCAAGGCTCAGCCAAAAATGCATCAATATCTGCTGCTTCTGTCTGTACTGCCTGTACTGCAACTTCATCAACAAAATCACGGAATACTTCATTCTTTGCAACAAAGTCTGTCTCACTGTTAACTTCTACCATAGAAGCTGTTTTGCCGTCTTCGCTTACATTAACAGATACAATACCCTCAGCTGCAATTCTTCCGGCTTTCTTTGCTGCCTTTGCAAGTCCGTTCTCACGAAGGAACTCCATTGCCTTTTCAATATCTCCGTCTGTATTAGTAAGTGCCTTCTTACAATCCATCATTCCGGCACCGGACAACTCTCTTAACTCTTTTACCATAGCTGCTGTAATAGCCATTATATTCACTCCTTACTATTCTTGATATAAATTATTCTGCTGCTTCTGAAACTTCTTCTGCTTCCGGCTCTTCATCTGATGCTTCAGCCTCTTCTGCCATTGAAACGCCTTCGTTAGCTTCAATAACAGCATCTGCCATCTTAGATACAATAAGCTTTACTGCACGAATTGCATCATCATTACCAGGAATAACATAATCAAGTTCTTCAGGGTCGCAGTTAGTATCAGCTATACCGATAAGCGGAATTCCAAGAATATGAGCTTCCTGAACGCAGATTCTTTCTTTCTTAGGGTCTACGATAAATATAGCATCAGGAATCTCCTTCATATCTTTGATACCGCCAAGATTCTTCTCAAGCTTTTCCCACTCTTTTCTAATCTCAATAACTTCTTTCTTAGGAAGAACATCAAATGTTCCGTCCTCTGACATCTTTTCAATATCCTTAAGTCTCTTAATTCTTGTCTGAATTGTCTTGAAGTTGGTAAGCATACCGCCTAACCATCTCTCATTAACATAGTACATTCCGCAACGCTCAGCCTCTGTCTTAATAGAATCCTGCGCCTGCTTCTTAGTACCTACAAAAAGAATCTTGCCGCCCTCTGCAACAATGTCCTTAACAGCATTGTAAGCTTCATCAACCTTGCCTACTGACTTCTGAAGGTCGATAATATATATACCGTTTCTCTCAGTATATATATACTCTGCCATCTTAGGGTTCCATCTTCTTGTCTGATGTCCAAAGTGAACACCTGCTTCGAGTAACTGTTTCATTGAAATAACGCTCATTTTCTTTACCTCCATATGGTTATTATTCTTCCATATACATCAACCCGTATAATATTCCTAAAAATCCTCCGCGTAAAAAGGATAATCAGGACACCGATTATGCAGTCCGTATATGTGATTTTTACAAATACTAAAATATATTAGCATAACAGAACAGGAATATCAAGCAGAAATTCTATGATTTTCTAATCTTGGCGAGTTCTGTAAATACTTCATCATTAAGAACCTTAATATATGTACCTTTCATTCCTGAAGAATGTGATTCAATCACACCCGCGCTCTCAAACTTTCTTAACGCATTGACAATAACAGACCTTGTAATACCTACCCGGTCGGCAATTTTGCTTGCAACAAGCACGCCTTCCTTATTATCAAGTTCATCAAACACATGTGTTATTGCTTCAATTTCTGAAAATGACAGAGTATTAATTGCTGATTTTACAATCTGCTGATTTCTTACAATCTCAGCGTCTTCCTCTTTAACTGACCGCAGCATTTCAAGCCCGACTACAGTTGTTCCGTATTCGCTTAAAATTATATCGTCAATATCATATTTTTTATCAAGCCTGTATACAAATAGTGTTCCAAGCCTTTCTCCCGATATATCAATCGGAACAATAATGGCTTCATAACCGTTATTGCCGCCTTCTGTCAGTCCAAATGTTGTCAGGCTGATATTTTCCATAGTTGACAGCACATTAAGAAATCTCTCATTAAGCGCCGAATCAACCATGTCTCCTTTTTCACCGGGCAGAAGACTGCTTAATCCCGGAATATCTCCACGTATATTTATTCCAAGCACTTTTCCTTTTTTGCTTATAACAAGTGTATTAGAAGAAAGAACATCACTTAAGACATCGCATATATCATTAAACATGAATTTGACAGATGTATTATTATGAAGCAGCCTGTTAATCTTTCTTGTCTTATCAAGTAATTGAACGCTCATGACACATACTCCCATGCAATATAATCAAGACTCGCCCCAGCGAGTCCCGGTAAACAATTTAAACGGATATATGTCAGATTATATCACAAATTATCTGAAAAAATCAACAACTATTCCTTATTCAACTAACAAACTCTTAACAATTCAGCCTACGCCATTCGCAATCCCGCACTTTGTGCTTCAAACTATTCCTTTTCTTTGTAGCCGCATTTGTTATCCATGCATACGAGCATATTACCTTTTTTCAAAAGCATCTGACCGCATTCAGGACAAAGCTTTCCTGAAGGCATCTGCCATGTCATAAATCCACATTCCGGATTATTAATACAGCCGTAATACCTTCTTCCCTTCTGGGTCTTTTTAATTACAATATCCCCACCACATAAAGGACAAACTATTCCGGTCTTTTCAAAATACGGTTTGGTGTTGCGGCATTCAGGGAATCCCGGACATGCTAGAAACTTCCCGTGCGGTCCGTATTTAATAACCATGTTTCTTCCGCAGTGTTCGCATATTGTATCAGATACTTCGTCCTCTATCTTAATCTTTTCAAGCTCTTCCTCAGCGCTATCAACTGCTGTCTGAAGGTCAGGATAAAAATTGCTTACAACAGTTTTCCAGTTAACGGTACCTTCTTCAACACAGTCAAGAAGTCCTTCAAGATTAGCTGTGAAATTAACGTCAACTATACTTGAAAAGCCTTTATTCATTATTTCATTAACTATCTCTCCGAGTTCCGTAACATACAGATTTTTCTTCTCTTTTGCAACATATCTTCTTGCAATTATAGTAGTAATCGTAGGCGCATACGTACTCGGTCTTCCTATTCCAAGCTCTTCGAGCGTCTTTACAAGCGAAGCTTCCGTAAAATGAGCCGGAGGCTGTGTAAAATGCTGTGTAGCGTCTGTATCGGTTGCTTTAAGCTTCATTCCGACCTCAAGCTTTGAAGATATAATATCTGATATCTCTTTATCTTCTTCTGTCTGATACACACTCATATATCCTGAAAAAACAGGCTTTGATGCTGCAGCAGTAAATCTGTAGCCTGCTCCTTCAAGCTTTATACTCTTTGTCTCAAATTTTGCAGCTTCCATACGGCTTGCCACAAATCTTTTCCATATAAGCTGATACAGCCTGAACTGGTCGCGCGCAAGCTGGTCTTTTACCTGAGCCGGCGTAATATCAACGTATGTTGGACGTATCGCTTCATGGGCGTCCTGAATCTTTCTTCCTTCTGCCGACTTTGCCTTATTATTTTTTATAACATATTCACTGCCGTAATTCTCCTCAATAAAACTTCTGCATGCAGCGTCTGCCTCGTCAGATATTCTTGTAGAATCAGTTCTCAGGTATGTTATAAGACCTATCGTTCCGTGTCCTTTTACGGAAACGCCTTCATAAAGCTGCTGTGCGATACGCATTGTCTTCTGAGTTGAATAATTAAGCGTTTTGGATGCTTCCTGCTGAAGCGTACTCGTAGTAAACGGAACAGGCGGCTTCTTATTGCGCTCTGAAAGCTTAATATCCTTAACTTCAAATTCAGCAGAATTTACCGCATTAATTATCTCATCCGCCCTGGTTTTATTATCTATAGTACATTTACCGTCTTTAGTACCGTAAAAATGGGCGACAAGCGGCTTTTTGTCGCCGTCCACTTTAAACGATGCGTCAATATTCCAGTATTCCGACGGTATAAATGAATTAATCTCTTTTTCACGGTCACATATAATGCGAAGTGCGACTGACTGTACTCTTCCTGCACTTAATCCCCTTTTAACCTTTGCCCATAAAAGCGGGCTGATTTTATAGCCTATAAGTCTGTCAAGCATTCTTCTTGCCTGCTGTGAATTAACAAGATCCATGTCAATCTCACGAGCCTGCTTTATTGACTGTTTAACTGCATTCTTAGTAATCTCATTAAACGTTATACGTTTTGTCTTTTTAGGGTCAAGCTTCAGAGCCTCCATAAGATGCCAGGAAATTGCTTCTCCCTCACGGTCCGGGTCGGTAGCAAGATATACTTTATCCGCTTTCTTTACTGCTTTTCTAAGAGTTGAGAGTAACTCTCCTTTTCCACGTATAGTAATGTATTTGGGTTCAAAATCATGCTCTACATCAATTCCAAGTGAGCTTTTAGGGAAATTCCTGATATGTCCGTTAGATGCAATAACATCATAATTCTTTCCTAAAAATTTTTTTATTGTCTCTGCTTTGGCAGGCGACTCGACTATAACGAGATTATTGGCCATTACTTCATCTCCTGATTCATAATTTTACATAATAATTATTTGCAGTCTGTCTTATAATATGTCTCGTCTCAAGGTGCAGTACAGTACGCATAATGTCTTCAACAGGTTTTTGGGTCTCCGCCGCAATCCTGCTTATATGTTTTGGCTCAAAACATAGATTAGCATACACTATTTTTTCATCTGTGGCAAGAAAATTATTTTTTTCACATTCCGGCTTACCATTATCGTCTCTTTCTATCGAAAACATATCCAATATCTCATATATATTATCATATAGCGCAGCTCCGTTTTTTATGAGTGTATTGCATCCAATGCTCATACTGTCTGTTATACGTCCCGGCACGGCATATACGTCTTTTCCCTGCTCAAGCGCACAGTCAGCTGTAATTAACGAACCGCTTTTTTCTCCTGCTTCTACTATAATAACTATATCTGAAAGACCGGAAATTATTCTGTTCCTTTCAGGAAAAAAACCGTGATTTGGCTTAGTACGAGGCGGATATTCAGATATAATGCTTCCTGTCTGCTTTATCATCATATAAAGTTCAATATTGCTCTGCGGATAACATATATCCACTCCGCATCCAAGCACTGCATGGGTTGTTCCTCCTGCGTCAACGCATCCTTTCTGCGCTGCTCCGTCTATTCCACAGGCAAGGCCGCTTACTATGTGTATACCGTACAACGCAAGCTCCTTTGCAATATTATACGCAGCATTCCTTCCGTAATCAGAGCATTTCCTTGAACCTACTATCGAAACCTGAGGACGGCCTAAAGTATCCGGATTGCCAATAAAATATAATGCGTGAGGCGGGTCAGGTATATACATAAGTCTTTCCGGATATCCACATATACCCGGATACAAAAATCCAATGCCCTGCTTTTTAAGCTTCTCAAATTCCTTTTTTATTCCGGCTTCGTCTCTGGCTAATATGTTATTCTTCTGTACCTGCGTAAGAAAATCAAGCTCTGAAAGTACATTTTCGGATGCAGAATATATATCCTTTGGAGATTCAAATACATTAAGAAGCTTGCTCCTTGTCCTTCTTCCTACTCTCTCTATATTAGTAAACCAGTACCAGTATTCATCCTCTGTCAGCTCCATATAAGCTCACCCGTCTTATTCCAGAGTCTGTACTCGGCCTTTCTGTAAAATACTGCCTCTTCAATATGAGAAGATGTTATATCTTCACTTCCTTCATAATCCGCAATAGTCCTCGCAACTTTTAACAGCTTATTATAAGAACGTACACTTAATCCCCATCCTTTATAAATATCCTTTAAAAACGAAAGCCCCGGACCCGATATACTGCACCACTTCTTAATATCGTCAGATGACATGCGTGCATTACATGTTACAGAACTTCCCTCATACCTTTTCTTCTGTATATTCTTTGCTGCCTCCGTCATTTTTAAAATATCTGCTGAAGACTGTACATCTATATCATTATAAATATTATCATCAAAATCTATCTTCTCTGCTTCTATAATAATATCTATCCTATCGAGAAATGCGTGGCTTATCCTTCCAAGGTATGAACGGACCTGATTAGGCGTACATCTGCAGCGTGATATATCAGGATAATAACCGCATGGACACGGGTTCATTGCCGCTACAAGCATAAAATCACACGGATATTCAACTGACCTGTTCTTTCTTGCATGTATGACTTTTCCCGATTCCATAGGAGCGCGCAGAAGCTCAACCGTACTTCTTTTAAATTCAGCAAGCTCGTCCAGAAAAAGAATACCGTTATGCGCTCTCGTAATCTCGCCGGGAACCGGATTACCGCCGCCTCCTATAAGTCCTGCGGGTGATATGGAGTAATGCGGCGCACGAAACGGTCTTATATATCTATCTTCTCCTGCTCCTTTTGCATCACCGCATATACTTTTTACAGCAGCCACTTCCATACTCTCATCTTCTGTCATAACGGGCATAATACCTGCAAGCCTCTCAGCAAGCATAGTCTTTCCGGCTCCGGGCGAACCGATAATAAGCATATTATGTCTTCCGGCTACTGCAATCTGAGCAGCTCTCTTTAACTGCTCCTGTCCGCGTATATCCGAAAAATCTCCGTATATGCTATACGCATTCTTATTATCTGCAGCCTTTTCATATGTATCACTTACGGTATGTATATACAGATTATCCTCCTTAATAAGCTCTACCGCCTCTGACAAAGAAGATACTCCTATTATTCCAATATCATTTACCATACATGCTTCCGCAATATTATCAGCAGGAACAAAACAGAACTTAAGACCATTCTCCTTTGCCGAAACTACAGCAGGAAGAATACCGTCAACTGAATTAATTCTTCCGTTAAGGCTTAATTCTCCCAAAAACATAATATCATTATACCGTGTGGAATTAACATAGCCGAAAGCTGCTAAAAGAGCCATAGCAATTGAAAGATCGAATACCGTACCTTCTTTTCTTATATCCGCCGGCGAAAGATTCACAGTCACTCTTTTTGACTTAAAAGCATAGCCGGTATTCTTAACTGAACTTCTTACTCTGTCGGCGGCTTCCTTTACTTCCGAACCGAGATATCCTACCATACGGAATACCGGAAGCCCTTCCGTCACATCTGCTTCGACCTTTACGAGCAGAGCCTTTACTCCCATTATTGAAGCGCAAAAAGACCTACAAAACATATAATCCTCCTTGTAAGTCCCGCATAAATCAAATATAAATCAATTAACCAAATCAATGTATTACTATAATAACACCTATATATTTATGAATCAAGTATTTTTTTGATTTCTTCCATAAATGTGCTTACATCTTTAAATTCCCTGTATACCGAAGCAAATCTAACATATGCAACAGCATCAAGTTCCTTAAGCTTCTCCATAACAATCTCACCAATTGTATTGCTCGGAACCTCTTTACATTCAAGATTAAATATAGTATTTTCAATTGCATCTACAGTTTCATTTATCTTATCAACCGGTATAGGTCTTTTATGACATGACTTAAAAATACCTTTTTCTATCTTGGTACGGTCATAAGGTACCCTTGTCATATCTTTCTTTACTACAACAAGCGGTATTGCCTCGACTTTCTCATACGTAGTAAATCTTCTTGTACATTTATCGCACTGTCTTCTTCTTCTTATGGAATTATTATCATCGGCAGGTCTTGAATCAATAACTCTTGTATCATCTTCACCACAAAATGGGCATTTCATATGTTTAATCCCCCTCACAGCCATTTACATTTACAAATACACTTACTTAGGTCAGCTTCAATAAGTATAACATCCGAACCAATCTGTTTTACGCAGCTTACCGGAATAACAAATTCTTCCTCCCTGCCAAACATTCCAAACATTTTGCATGGTCCCGGTATAATCAGATGTGTGATACACCCGCTGCATAAATCAAATTCAATATCCGTTATACATCCTATACGCTGTCCATCACATATATTTATTACTTCTTTCTTTTTCAAATCACATATACGCATATAATAAGTCAGTTCCGACATGATATTATTATCTATTATATGCAGCTATCTTTGATTACTATTCACGTAACCGCTACATTTTATTCGCACTCGTCGCCTTGACAGGCTCCAGTTCCGTGCTGCGCACTAAGACTGCT
>ERZ824480.1097-NODE-1097-length-26287-cov-13.208524_pt1 | contig 26287 bp, 26 predicted proteins | sample MGYA00519861_ERZ824480 | MGnify/ENA primary metagenome ERZ824480 (study PRJEB31778, sample SAMEA3449152) | human gut metagenome | biome: human gut; feature: human-associated habitat; material: faeces | place: United Kingdom | collected 2010/2012 ... | reverse complement strand
GACCCTTCCAACCAAACTTTGCGTAGGTCTGGTGCGAGTAGTACAGGAACCAGCAGGCCGCAAACGGCAGCTCAATCATCAGAACATTCAGTATCTTTACGACCCGCAACATCACATCATGCTGAAACTTTGACATAATCCTCTCCAATAACTCCTTTAGATTTTTTACGATTCACTCAAATTCTCCGACCCACATTACAGCAACTGTTTGGGGTCGAGCTATTAACTACACAAAACGATCTCTTCCTCCGTTTTGTGCTTAGCCGAAACATTCAGCTTTTCGCTTTTCCCCTTGGACTCTTGTGCCAGTTCTAACCGGCGCAGCCTCGAATCCGCTTTCCCCCACCGCATCCCGATTTCATCCAGCTTTGCAATCCGCTCCTCTGTCAAAACAGCGCCGCTTTTTTCAGGATTCTGGCGGGTATACCGCTGCCGTTTGACCCAATTTCCGAGGTTGTAACCGCCCGGTGACACATATTCTGCTGGGACGTTCAGGTCGCCGTGGGCATCAAAATAGCGCTTTGCCTCCTGATAGCCTTCGTTCCACTGGCGGTCATTGCGGTTGCCCCAGTACATCCCGATCCGGTTGAGTCGCTCGACTTGTTCGTCCGTCAGTTTTCCTTTCGGGTACGCCCATTGCTGGCTTGCGACCCACTGTCCCAGTCGCTCACCAGCCGCTGTCACATAGGAGCGCGGAATATTCAGGTTGCCGTTTTCCTCATAGTAGGCCGCAGCCAGCGCATAAGCCTTTTCCCACTTGGCATCGAAAATGTTCCACACCATGCCGATCTCATCAAGCTGCGCGATGCGTTCTTCCTTTAAGCGTCCGTTCAGCTTTTGCTGCCGGGTCTTGATGATCCACTGTCCCAGTGGGTAACCGTCTGGGTCGGTGTATTTGCCGGGCACCATCAGGTTTCCGTAGGTGTCGTGGTATTTCTTTGCGACCTCAAATCCATGCTGCCACGCGATTTCCTTCCGGTTTCCCCAGACCATCCCGATGCTGTCCAGCCGCGCGATCTGCTGCTCGGTCAGATTGCCTTGGATCTGCCCCTCGCGCACCCGGCGCTGGGTGACCAGCCACACCCCAAGGCTCAGACCGCCGGGCGTGGTGTACAGTTTCGGGACGTTCAAATTGCCGTGCTCCGCATAGTAGATGCTCGCCTCAGAGAAATAGTGCTCCCAACCGGAAGAAAGGCTTGCCTGCAGTTGCTCGAACAGTACCCGGCAGTCGTGCACCTGCTCGATGACCTCGAACCGCTCGGTCACGATTTTGTCGCCCTCACCGTTGGCATAGAGCCGGTGAACTGCCTCCTGCATCTCACTTTGCAGACCGGATATACTGGTCAAGCCCTCAAAGTTGTTGACCACATCGAGAATCAACGGGGCTGCGGTGTCCCCGGCGGTCAGGGCACGTCCGATCTGCTGCTTGTAGATGATGGGAGAAATGGTAGGTCGGAACAGGATGACCCCGGAAATGCCTTCCACATGGACGCCCTCGTTGAGCATATCAATGCAGAACAGCAGCTTCAGCCGGTCACTGGTGTCCGTTTTGAAGTCTGCAAAAGCCTTGTCGGTGTTCGGATCATCAGAGTAGGCTTCATATACCACTACGTCCGGGTTGACCCCTGCGAACCACTCCGGTACATGGGACACCATCTCGTCCATGTGCTCCTTGTTGGCGCAGAACACAATGTACTTGCCACACTTATTCGTGATATGATGGGCAAATACTTTATCCAGGCCGTCTGCCTGCTCCAATGCACGGCGCAGGGCGTCCAGATATTTCTGATTCACATCCTGAATGCCCGGGGCCCGCAGGTTGTCCACCCGTGCCTGATACTTTGCAAGCGTTTTCTGGTACTGATAAACTGTGGTCACATATTTCGGGGTAGGCAAAATACCCCTGACGACTGCTTCGCCAAGGGTCATGTTGCTCGCAACACGGCTATCGAAAAGCTCTTCGGCCATATCGCGGTTATTGTCCAGATATCGGACGTTTGTTGCCGTCAGCCCCAGAAGCTTTGCATCCGGGCATAACTTTAATAAAGCCACCGTGCTTTCGCCCCAACATTCAGCACCGGCACGGTGGAATTCATCGAGTATAATATAGGCAGGCTTCTGCGCTGCTATTTCGTCCAGCTGTGCCTGTGTACAGCACATTAGTTTGGCATAGGTATAAAAGTGAACGTTTGCCAACGGAAAATCCGGGTCGTTCCTTTTCAGGCTCTCCAGCTGGGTCTTAAAGATATATTCACTGGGAGAAAGCCAGATCACGACCTTCTCCGGGTTTTCCTCGATCAGCTTGAATGCAATATAGCTTTTTCCGGTGCCGGTGGGATGAACAATGGCAGCCTTGCCATACTGGTCCATCATCCGGACTGCCGCATGATATGCTTTTTCGTTGTGCTCAAATAGACGCAATGCCACCTTGTTCACCCCTTCCCGCATAAAGGGGTATCCTCCACAGTGATAATGGAGGAACGACGTAGAAATCGTGCACTATTACGTTATATTTAGCACATCCCCGCCCCTCATGGACACCTGATGGGAGAAAATTCGGTTCATCTCCCGGCGCTTTCGGGTCAGGTCAGAGTGCACATAGCGCTGCAAGGTGATGTTGGCGTTAGCGTGTCCTAACAATTCGCTGAGGGTCTTTACATCGCACCCCGCCTGCAGACAGGTCGTTGCAAAGGTATGGCGCAGCGCGTGCGGACGTACCTGCCGGACAGCTGCCTGTTTCAGATATGATTTGATGCTTTTTCGGTAGCAGCGGGGCTCGGTGGGCTTGGACTCGTTGCCGGACAGAAACCATGCAGCATTGCTGACACATCCGCGCAGCTTTTTCAGCATAATGAGCAGCTGTTCCGGGATTGGAATTTCCCGGCGGGAGGTGCTGGTTTTAGGCGTTTGGATGACCACCTTTGTATGCCCATTTTCACAGGAAATTCGGCAGACCGTCCGGTTGATTTTCAGCGTTCCGAGTTTCAGGTCGAAATCGCCCCACTGTAAGCCGCAAATCTCGCCAATACGCAGCCCCAATTCCACCCCTAATAATAAGCCGATTTTGCGGGGCGTTGGGTTCTCCTGTACATACTGATAAAGCCGCTGCTGCTCCGCCGGGGAGAGAGGCGCAGAAATTTGGTCGATGGCTTTTGGCAATGCTACTTCCAGCTCCATCGGACGAATCAGGCGCAAGTGCGCGGCATATTTGCAGATGCGCCGTAACATCGAGAGGCATTCCCGGGCAGAGGAGTTTCCTAGCGGCTTGTGTGCGGCATCTATCGGCGCAATGATCTGCTGCATAGCCTGTTCCAGAAAACTTTCCTCAAGAGATGCAACTGGCACTTTACTCAAAACCGGAAGAAGATATTTGTGCAGCGTGTACGAGTAATGCGCATAGGTGGATTCTTTTACTGCATTCCGCTGGGAGTGCAGCCATACCTCAGCCAGTGCTTCAAAGGTCAGGTCGGTTCTCTTTAGATTGTAGAAGCCTGCCTCTGCTTTCTTTTGAATCAGCACACGTTTGACCTCAGCATAGACCGTGCCATAGACGTAGCCCCACTGGATTTTCCCCTCCGGTGTACGCGCTTTGATGTAGCGGCCTTCCCACCGGCCATCCTTGCGTTTGTGAATGTTTTCTCCCCGTCGTGCCATTTCTGTTTCCTCCTGCGTCTTGGACACCCTTCTGACCACTTATTCTGTCCACCTTCGTTTTTTGCTGGATTTTTCATGCAGAACTGGGCAATGTGCAAAAAACTTTCAGCTTCTGCGAGGTTTTTTCTAAGGTCAGGTGGGATGCATTTGTAAGGATTTCTATTGATTCCCAGATATAACCATGATAAAATAAGAGAAGAATTCAAACAACGATGTCGAAAGATCGGTATCCTCCATTATCACTGTGGAGGATACTTTTTTATTAAATATATTCTTTGCCATTACGCGGCTGCACATTCTCTGTATCATAAAATACTTTTGCAGCATACGCAGATGCGTATGCATAGCGCACGAACCTCTGTAGCATCATAGTGAGTTGAACTTTATCAATGACTGTAAAAGATGCCGTTGCCAAACGCTTTGAACAGTTCTACGACCAGCGGGAGATACATTCCAACAAGTTGGCAACCCACGCCGGTGCATATTCCAAAATCGATTTATTGTTTTACTCATAGATATATTTTTATTCTACAAACTGCACCTCTTGCGAACACAAAAAACGCGTGTTATACTGAAACCATCAAAAAACATTGGAGGTGTCTACTATGCCCCGTCCCAAAGGAAGCAAGAACAAGACCAAGACCGTAAAAGCAACCGTTGACTTTGCTGCGCAGATTGCCGAAAAGCAGTCCGCAAAGGAAGCCGCTGCCGCTGAAATCGCATCCATCACCGCTAACATCGACGCACTGAAAGCTGACCTGAAAACCAAGAAGGCAGAGCTAAAATCTATCGACAAGGAAATCGCCAGAATTGAAGCTAAAAAGGTCAAAGCTGAAACCAAAGCAGCGGAATCCGCAAAGAAAGCCGAAGCAGAGGATGTTCTGAAAAAGCTGCTGGCAAGCGGCGTGAGCGCAGACGATATCCTCGCAAAGCTGAAGTGATTTAAAAATTCTAACGCAGTCGTTGATGGAAACATCTACGTCGCAAGCAGTGCAACTTGGTACCAACTTGCGATTTTTGAATCGGATTTTTCAAAATCCAAATTCAAAATGCTTGTTGGGCTGTGCCCAAACCCCTTGTGTTCTGCATCCGGTGGATGCAGGCTGCGCATTTTTGCAAAACGCTTTTTTGATCTGAGTGCCGATGCCTGTGGTATCGGCACTTTTTGCACAGATGGATTCCGGGAAGCAGAAAATAGTGCTATGCAGCACATCCGGGATTGTGCTATACTTGATTTACATAAATCTGTTTGCCCTAAAAAGTTGGAGGTGTTCATGGCTACACGAACCATTTGTTTTCCCCTATCCGGCTACCCCTATTGCAAAGAACAGCCGGTGACATTCACGTGGATAAAAGGTAGCAAGCGGCAGAATATCCGTGCCGTCCATGATGCCGTCCATACAACAGACCCGGATGTTTCAATTCTGGAAGTCAGCGCTGCATCCGTTCAGCCGGAGGGTGAGGCTGTTTCTTCTCTGCGGCTTCTGCTGCGTCTGGATTCTGTTGCGCAGGATGTGCCCATCAGCACGGTTTTTGAAGCCGCCAAGGTATTTGAACATGGTGGTCCATTCGCTGACCTTCTGACCTGTGCGCCACCCAAAGTCCATAAGGACACTCGGCTGCGAACCAATGGAAAGCTGCTACGCTACTCTCTGGAAGGAAGTGAGTATCCGATAGAGCCGCACCCGGATTCATTTTTTGAGTGGCTCTACTGCCGTGCGTTGAAGCAGTTCCCGGAAAAGGCTGCGCAGCTGAGCAGATATAATGCCTTTTCTGATATTGCTGCCGCAGCGGATTCTAAAAAGTATTATGGCGATTCCTCGCGGGCGGCTGCAATCTATGTAGGCCTTGCAGCGGCAGGAAAACTTCCGTGCATCGATTCCTATGAATCATTCATTGCGGAAGTTTACACGGAGCCAAAGCCCTTGCCCAAGTCTGGAAAATCTGAGACTGCTTCAAAAAAGACACCCGAGGTTTCTGCACCTGCACCAGCAAAGGAGATTCCGGCAGACGAATCGTCGCAGTCCGATAATGCAAATATTCCGGACGCTGCGCAGATGGAACAGATCCTTGAGCTGCCCAAAGCGACCTGTCTGCTCCTCTCTTTGGCAAAAAATGCTGGTCTTTCTGCAAATAATTCCAGTGAGCTGGCGTATAAGGGAAAGGAATTTTTTCTTGACGCTTATCAGAAAGCACTAAAAAACAAAACGCTCCAAATCAATATTCATAAGAATAAAATCACTTTTCCGATGGAAGAGCATGACAGCGGATTTCATGCGGTCGGAGTACTGACCCGTTCGCCTGCTTGGGAATACGGATGGAAGTTCAACTATCTGGCCGAGAATACACCCGGAGCAGAAAAGCCCGAAGTCAAAGCAAAGATCCAGAAGCCTTTGACCGCATTGGAGCATCTGGAACGCTGTGGGTATAAAATCGTTCAGCAGGTCGTGCCGGAAAAACTCCCACCGATTGCTGTTCAGCGGATGGCATGGAAAACAGGCGAGGCTCTTTGCGACCCGGTGGTGGTGGATTTCTTGCAGTTTATCCGAACACATATGCAGAGCGACAGCTCTTTTTCGTTCCGTATCCCAAAGGGTGCGTCCAAAAAATCGTTTGCCACACTTTCGGAGATCGCTCAGACGTGGGACAAAATGGGACTTTTTGCATCCATTGTGATTTATCCGCAGAATATCGTCTATGAACTTGCGCAAAATGAAACCGTCCGGCATTTTTTGAGCGGAAAGTGGCTGGAGCTTTTTGTAGAGCATCAGGTTCAGCAGATTCTGAACCACTATCGGGAGGAGCAGGGCGCAGAAGTTTCGGTTTGCTCCAATGTGGTTCTTTCAGAAACGGCATCCGCAGGGAGCACGCATGAGCTGGATGTCGTGTTCTCCATCAATGGAAAATTTTTCTGGGTAGAAGCCAAATCCTCCAGCCGAAGCATTGATTATGGAAAATATGCTTCTCTGTGCGAAAAGCTGAACGTGACACCAGAAAGCTTGCTTTTGGTCAACAGCGATTTGTCCGTGGAAGAGTGCGAAGGTGTTTCTTATTTCTGGAATTACCGTGTTGCAAACTGTGCAACGATCACGCAGGAACTGGAAAGCATGATCGCTAAACAAATTGAAAGCACCGGAAATGCTGTTCTGAGTACAAACTGAGCGATAAGCAAAAAAGGCCCTGAGAACCCTGCCGGATAAGCGGCAAAGTTCTCAGGGTCGTATTGTTTATCTGGAATGTTCGGTTTGCTCTGGCTTCTTTTCCTCACCGAAGAAAAACTCAATATTTTTCTGCGCTCGAAGAAGCTCCTGCATTTCTTCTTTCACCTTGCGATAGTCTGGGTAGCGTGCTTTCTTTTCTGTCAGCAGCTTGGAATACTCCGCGTCCAACTCCTTGACCTTGGGGAGCATTTTCAAATTGGATTCATCAAATGCCGCTTTCGCCGCCTTGTGCAGCGTGATCTCTGTGCGGTGCGTTTCCAGAAAGTGCTTGCTGTATCCGGTCTTGCGGTAGGCGTCATAGACCGGACGTGTCTTGGCGTAGTTGATGATGTGCGCTTTCAGCACCGCGATTTCTGCCAGCCGCTTCTCTGATGCTTTAATGGAATCTCCCAGTTCATGATAGTGTGCAGTTGCAGCGTCCACACGCTCCTGCATTTCCTCGATGCTGCCGATTTTGTTTTCCTGCAAGAAAACCAGCGTCCGGGACATCTCTTTTAAGTTGTGCTGCTTTGCCCAGCGGGCAAAGCCCGCGCCTTTTCCCTCGGCTAGTTTTGCCTGAATGTCCACCAGCATCTGAAATTTCTGCTCCGGTGCCGGGCACTTTTGCCGCGTTGGCCTCCTCTGCGGTGATCTCACCGGGGCGGAAAGACTGCAGTATCTGATAAGCGATCACATCATTTTTCTGTCTGCGCCCGGTGGCAAGTTTGTATTGCCGTTTGGACAGCATAAATTCTTCGTCTGCGGTCAATGGGCTGCACTCGTAGCTACTGACCAGCTCTCCCCTGTTCGTTTTGTCAGGATTCTTCGCATAGTCCGTGCGGCTTTTCAGGCAGGCCGCAACCGACTTGCCCTTGTTTTTGTGCAACGCAATCAAACGTGTTGCAGCCATTCTGAATCACCCCCGTGTGACAGCCAATACTTGAGCCACTTTGCTAACGAACACTTGAGCCACTTGTGGCGTTCAAATGCAAAAGATATGCCATACGGCGCAGCTGCGGCAGATCCAGATACAGACAATATCCGTCCAGCGCCATCTTGCGCAGATAGGAGCCAATGCTCAGAATGCCGCTGGCTTCCATTTTGTTCCGAATCCGTTCCAACTCCGGTTTGCTGACTCGGAAATGGAGCTGCTGGTCGCGGCGGTCACTCACCGGGCATCACCGTCCTTGTCGTAATAACTACGGAAGGGCTTCACCGGCTCCGGCTTGTCCGATTTTTCCTCCAGCGCCGCCAGCACCGAGGGGCAGCGAGGTACATCCTCCTGTTCTTCCTCATCCTGTTCCGGGTCGTGGCTCTTTTCGTCCACATTCTTCCTTTCAAGCCTTCTCCAAGGCGATTGCCGAGTATATTGACTATTACAATAACAGCAGAATCCAAGCGAAAACAAAATGGATGCCTCCCCTCTAAATTCAGAGAAGCATCCATGATGGATTCTTAATTATTCAATTTTGATCCAGTGTCCAGAAAACTGGGTACATATCGTTTGCCCTGTACTTTTAATCCAGAATTTTTCCGTCAATGGAGATGGTGACCACCTGCCACGGAATGAACTTTCCGCTGGTCTGCAGTGCCTTTTTTGCGGCCATCTCCAAGCCGCCGCAGCAGGGCACCTCCATGCGGAGGATGGTCACGCTCTGGATGTCGTTGCTGCGCAGGATCTCGGTAAGTTTTTCGCTGTAATCCACAGCATCCAGCTTCGGGCAGCCGACGAGGGTCACTTTGCCGCGCATAAACTCCTGATGGAAATTGGCGTAGGCGTATGCCGTGCAGTCCGCTGCGATCAGAAGCTTTGCGCCTGCAAAGTAGGGCGCATGGATGGGTGCCAGCTTAATCTGCACCGGCCAGTTGCGCAGGCGGGAGACCGGCTGCACAGGGGCAGCAGCTGCGCTTTCTGCGGCCTCCGTCTGTTCCAGCATCCGCATCCGGGAGCCGGGGCAGCCGCCCTCGTGGAGGTGCTTCATCTTTTCCTGCAATTCCTTTTTCTTTTTGTTTTCCTGCACCGCCGCCTCGTCGTAGGCGGGGGCTTCCCGCTCTTCAAAGGTGATGGCACCGGTAGGGCAGCCCGGCAGACAGTCGCCAAAGCCATCGCAGAAATTCTCCCGCACCAGTTTTGCCTTGCCGTTGATGATGTCAATGGCACCTTCATGGCAGGCGGTTGCGCACAAGCCGCAGCCGTTGCATTTTTCTTCGTCAATATGGATGATCTTCCGAATCATATCTATACTCTCCTGTTGTGGGTGTTTTTTTGCATTTGCACCCCTATTATAGTATACTAAAGGCAACTTGTATGTTTGAATTCCAACAAGGAGAGCATTTATGCAAAAATATCTGCCTGTTCTGCGGAACTGCCCCTTTTTTACCGGGCTTACCGACGATGAGATTTTGTCCATCCTGCACTGTGTCAGTGCAGCGACAATCACCCGGCCCCGGGGCTCCTACATTTTCCGTGCCGGAGATTCCACGGAGGTCATGGGGCTTATGTTGTCCGGCTCCACCCTTGTGATTCAGGAGGATCTTTGGGGACACCGCAATATCCTGTCCAAGTGCAATACCGGAGACTTTTTCGGCGAGCCTTACGCCGCCACCCCCGGTGCCATCCTGAACATCAGTGTGGTGGCAGAGGAGGATTGCGAGATCCTGCTGCTGAACGTCAAGCGGCTGCTCACCTCCTGCCCCACCGCCTGCGACCATCACCAGAAACTCATCCGCAATCTGGTCAGTGTTCTGGCAAACAAAATACTGCTCTTTAACGATAAGATCACCCATGTCAGCAAGCGAACCACCCGGGAAAAGCTGCTGTCCTACCTGTCCGCCGAGTCCATCCGGCAGGCGTCCCTCTCCTTTGACATTCCTTTTGACCGTCAGCAGCTGGCGGATTTTCTCTGCGTGGAACGCGCCGCCATGTCGGCAGAACTTTCCAAGCTGCAAAAGGAAGGGCTGCTGGTCACCAAGCGGAATCATTTTGAGCTGTTGACCCACTGACAGCCTGGCACATTGCCTGCAAGCACCGGCTCCCTTACGAAGACCGGTGCTTTTTTGCAGTTGCACTTTCCCCGGGAGACTATTATACTTATAAAAAAGGCCGGGTGCTGCAAGGACAGGAGGGAAAGCGTATGGCACGGAACAAAACCGCACAGGGCGGCATCTCCCTGCGCCACAAGGTCACGGCATGGCTTGCCGCGATTTTGCTGGTCACCATGCTTTCCACTGGCATTGCTACCATGGCAGGTCAGTGGACGGTACGCTCCTTTGATACGCTGCTGGCCGACAACGCCGTCTGCTACACGGTGCAAAACGCCCTCAAGGACGAAACACAGGCCTTTGCACGCTATGTGCGTCAGCCTACTTCTGAAACGGAACAGGCCTATACCGCCGCCTGCACCGCTTCCGAGCAGAGCCTTGCGGCCCTGCCCTTCGATTATGCCCGCATCGGCGAGGAGCGCTATGCCCGCACATGGAATCTTTTGCAGGGGTACGCGGGTTACCGGCAGGAGCGGGATGCTTTTTTGCAGCTTTCGCCCTCGGCAGATACCTATATTGAACAGATGTACCATGTGATGGCGCTGCAGGACTACCTTGCCGCGTATGCGCTACGTCTGACACAGGCCACGCTGGAACAGGAAAACGCCCTTTACAGCAGCACGGCGGCTCACATCCGGCATCTGCCGTGGCTGTATCTGGGGCTGTTCCTGACGGCGGCTGTACTGGTGCTGCTGCTCATCCGGGTGCTGAGCCGTGCGGTGGTGCGTCCGCTGCTGCGGCTGGCACAGGCCTCCCGCAGCATTGCCGAGGGCGATTTTTCCAGCCCGGACCTACCGGTGAAAAGCAGCGACGAGGTGGGGCGGCTGACGGGAACCTTTAACCAGATGAAGCACGCCATGGCGCAGCAGCTGACCACCCAGCAGGCTTTGCACCGGGAAGAGGTGCGGAACCTTGCACTGGAAAAAGATCTGGAGCACACCCGGCTGGAGGTGCTTAAAAGTCAGGTGAATCCGCATTTTCTGTTCAACACCCTGAACATGATCTCCTGCATGGCGCGGCTGGAGGATGCTGCCACCACCGACCAGATGATCGTGCATTTGGGCAGTTTGTTCCGGCACAATCTGCGCACCAAGCGCCAGCAGATCACGCTGGAGGAGGAACTGGACGGGCTGGAGGATTACATTTATTTGCAGCAGATGCGGTTCGATGGACGCATTACCGTTGAAAAAAGCATTCAGGTGCAGCCTGCGGCGGTTTTGGTGCCGTCCTTTATGCTGCAGCCGGTGGTGGAAAACGCTTACTCGCATGGGCTCAAATCCCGCGAGGAAGGCGGACGCATCCTGCTGCGGGCATGGATGCAGGGCAAGGTACTGGTGCTCACGGTCGCGGACAACGGCAAGGGAATGACCGCAGAGGAACTGGACGCTGTGCAAACTAAAATTGCGCAGAGCGAACAGACCGGCCGCAGCATTGGCCTTGGCAATATTTCCCGCCGCATCGGGATGCTGTATCCGGGTGGAAAAATGCAGGTGTACAGCCGCGCAGGTCACGGTACTGTGGTGCGGTTTGAGCTCCCGCAGACGCAGCAGCCGGAAGAAAAGGAGGAGACGCTCTCGTGAAGTGCAAATTGCTGGTGGCAGAGGATGAATTGATCGAGCGCAAGGTGCTGTGCCGGACTTTGCAGAAGTATCTGGGAGACCTGATCTGCCTGTATGAAGCCAAAAACGGCAGAGAGGCTCTGGAAATTTTTGCCCGCGAAGCGCCGCAGGTGGCCGTGCTGGACATTGAAATGCCGGGTCTCACCGGGCTGGAAGTGGCACGCAGCATCCGCGAAACGGACAAAAATTGCGCCATCCTGTTCCTGACCGGCTTTGATAAGTTCGACTATGCACGGCAAGCGATCTCCGTGCGGGCGCTGGACTATCTGCTCAAGCCCTACAACGAGCAGGAACTGGTATTCGCGGTGGAGGATGCCATCCGGCAGGTGTCGGTGCCGCTGCCCGCCCGCCTGGCACAGCCCCCTGCGCCTGCAGAGCCCCTCCGCCGGGAAGAGGACGAGGATATGCGTACCGCCATCATCCGTGCCGAGATCAGCCGCTTTATCGACGCCCACTATGGGGAGGATATCTCCATGCAGGATGCCGCCGCTGCGCTGCGCTACTCGGACGCCTACTTCTGCAAGCTGTTCAAGCAGTGCTTCAAGGTGAACTTTTCGGCCTACCTGAACGAATACCGGGTGAACAAGGCGCGCCAGCTGATTTTGGACCCGCGCCTGAGCCTGAAGGACATCGGTGCTGCTGTGGGTTACAGCGACGCCAACTATTTTACAAGGGTGTTCAAGCGCCTGACCGGCCAGACCCCTTCGGAATACCGCGTAGCCGCAGCGGAAAAAGCGGTACAAGGATAAATCGGATATATAGGAAGCACGCGTTCTTTCCTGTCTGTCAGCAGGAGAGAAACGGGTGCTTTTTTGTTTTTGCCAGTTTCTTTCGTCCAAAAAACATAAAAATTGTACTTGGATACAACAAAGACAAAATCGTGCTGCGTTTCACAAAATAATCCGGTTTCGCAAAAATGAACGAGTTGTTAAAATAAAATCATAGAAAAACCGTGAAAAGAGAGGATGCCATTCATGAAGAGAAGAACGTTTCTGTCGCTGATGGGCGCGGCGGCACTGACCAGCAGCATGATGCTTACCGGCTGCGGCGCCGGCTCCGGTGACGACCGCAAGATCGTGCGCATCGGCCATGTGCAGTCCCAGACCCACCCGGATCATCTGGGACTGGAAGCCTTTGCCAACTACATCAACGAGAAGCTGGGCGACAAGTACCGTGTGGAGGTGTACCCCAGCGAGCTGCTGGGCTCCCAGACTGAAATGGTGCAGCTGACCCAGACCGGTGCCATCGACTTTGTGGTGGCGTCCAATGCCATTATGGAGACCTTCAGCGCCAAATACCAGATCTTCAACCTGCCTTACCTGTTCTCCAGCGTGGAAGCCTACCACGAGGCCATGGACGACCCCGAGGTGACGGACCCCATTTTCAAGACCACTTCCAAGGCCGGTCTGGAAACGGTGGCATGGCTGGATGCCGGCACCCGCAACTTCTACACCATCAAGACCCCCATCAACCAGCCCTCCGACCTGAAGGGTCTGAAGATCCGCGTGCAGCAGTCGCCCACCAACGTGGAAATGATGCGTCTGCTGGGCGGCACGGCGACCCCCATGGGCTTCGGCGATGTGTACACCGCACTGCAGGCCGGTATTCTGGATGGTGCCGAGAACAACGAGCTGGCTCTGACCGATAACGGTCACGGCGATATCTGCAAGTATTACTCCTACGATATGCACCAGATGGTGCCGGATCTGCTGGTGGCAAACTACGCCTTCCTGAACGAGCTCAGCGATGAGGAGCGCGCGATTTTTGAAGAGGGCTTCCAGATCGTGAAGCGCACCGAGCAGGATGCTTGGGAGGATGCTGTGGCTGAGGCGAAAGATAAGGCCGAGAATGAGCAGCATGTCAACTTTATTTACCCGGACACTGCACCGTTTCAGGAGGCTATGGCCCCCCTGCACGATTCCGTGCTGGCAGCAAACCCGGACTTGCAGCCCATTTATGACCTGATCCAGCGGCACAACGCTGCCCACACTGCGGACTGAGGAGGAGCATCATGGAAAAACTGAGAAATACCCTGAACAAGGTGCTCAACCTGCTGGCAGGTCTGAGCATGACGGTCATGGTGGTGCTGACCACCTATCAGGTCATCGTACGTTATATCTTCAACTCTCCCTCCACATGGTCGGAGGAACTGGTGGGTTATCTGTTCGGCTGGAGCACCATGCTGGGTGCCACCATCGTCTCCGGCGAGCGCGGCCACATGAACATTCCCGTGCTGGTGGACCGGTTCAACCCCACCATGCGCAAGGCGTTCCACATCTTTGCTGAGGTCATCGCCTTCCTCTTCTCTGCGACCATTCTGGTGTTCGGCGGTTTTCAGGTGTCCCAGCTGGCTATGGGACAGCAGACCTCCTCGCTGGGCGTTGCCGTGGGCGTGTTCTACTGGGTCATGCCCATCTGCGGCGTGATCATTCTGGTGTATTCCGTGCTGAACATTATCGGCATCGCCAACGGCTCCATCTGTCTGGATACCCCGGAGGATGCAGACTTTGCAAAGGTGGAAGCCGAAATGGCTGCCGATGCCGACAAGGAAAATAAGGAGGACTAAGCTGTGGCAATTCAAGCATTACTCGTAATTCTGGCAGTGCTGCTGGTGCTGCTGTTCCTCGGCGTGCCCATCTCGTACGCCATTGCAGTCTCTTCCCTGACTGCCATCCTTTCTTCCATTGATCTGAACGTGGCCGTGCTGACCGCTGCCCAGCGCACCTTTGTGGGTATGAGCAAGTTCAGCCTGACCGCCATCCCGTTCTTTATTCTGGCCGGCAACATCATGAATCAGGGCGGCATCGCCAAGCGTCTGGTGGATTTCGTCATGGCCATTCTGGGCAAGATGCCCGGCGCACTGCTGGTGACCAACATCGGCACCAACGCCCTGTTCGGTGCCATCTCCGGCTCTGCATCCGCTGCGGCTGCTGCCGTTGGCTCCATGATCCGCGACGGTGCCGACGAGCAGGGCTACGACCCCGCCGTGACCGCTGCCACCAACGCCGCTTCCTCCTGCTCCGGTTTGCTGATCCCTCCGTCCAACGCCCTGATCACCTACTCGCTGGCGTCCGGCGGCACCTCTGTGGCTGCGCTGTTCATGGCTGGTTACATCCCCGGCATCATCTGGGCACTGTGCTGCTGCGTGGTGGGCGTGCTGCTGGCGATCAAGCTGGGCTATAAAGGCACCCCCGGCAAATTTGACTGGAAAAACCTCGGCGTCTGCACCCTGCGTGCACTGCCTTCCCTCTCCCTGATCATCGTGGTCATCGGCGGCATCATCGGCGGTGTGTTCTCTGCCACCGAAGGCTCTGCCATTGCCGTTGTCTATGCACTGGTGCTTGCCTTCTGCTACCGCTCCATCAACCTGAAGAGCCTGTGGAAGATCATCGTGGACTCTGCCAAGATGTCCGGCATGGTGGTGTTCCTTGTAGGCGTTTCCAACATTCTGGGCTGGGTCATGGCTTTTTTGCAGATCCCCGATGCCGTGGCGGCAGCCCTGCTGAGCCTGACCAGCAACAAGTACATCATCCTGCTCATCATGAACGTGATCCTGCTGGTGTCCGGCACCTTTATGGATGTGACCCCGGCCATCCTCATCTTCACCCCGCTGTTCCTGCCCATCTGCCAGAGCTTTGGCATGAGCACCATCCAGTTCGGTCTGATCCTCGTGTATAACCTGTGCATCGGCAACATCACCCCGCCTGTGGGCAACGCACTGTTCGTGGGCATCAAGGTGGGCCGCACCTCGCTTTCCAAGGTCATGCCGTACATGCTTATGTACTATGTGGCCATCATCGGCGGCCTGCTGCTGGTCACCTTTATCCCGGCAGTGTCAACCGCACTGCCGCAGGCAATGGGCCTGATGTAACTGAGACATCTCCTTCTTGTTCTTATTCTTCTTCTCCTAAAAAGGCGGTACCTGCTTTGCGGCGGGTACTGCCTTTTCCTGTCTCTTGCACAAAGGCAGTCTTGTGCGCTATACTATCTGCAAAGGGAGGGAGACACCATGCGCAGACGGACCTTTTTAGCCGGTCTGGGCTTTGCAGCCTTGCAGCTGGCAGGCTGTGCCGCAAAGCCGCAGACCACACCGGACTATGTGCTGACCTATGCCGACAACCAGCCCGCCGGGTACCCCACCACACAGGGCGCACAGTATTTTGCAGACCTTGTGCAGCAGCAGACCGGGGGCAAGGTGGTCATTCAGGTCAAGGCGAACGGCGAGTACGGCTCGGAACAGCAGGTGTGGGAGCAGCTTGCCATTGGCGGCGTAGATTTTGCCCGTGTGTCACTCTCGGTGGCTACGGACGATCTGCCCCGGCTCAATGTGCTGCTGCTGCCGTATCTCTACCGGGATGCCGACCACATGTGGCGCGTGCTGGACGGCAGCATCGGAGCTGAGTTTTTGCAGGACTTTACCGCACAGGGACGGGTGGGGCTGAGCTGGTACGACGCGGGTGCCCGCTCGTTCTATGCCCGTCAGCCGGTGCGCAGCCTGAACGATTTACAGGGCAAGACCATCCGCGTGCAGGATTCGCAGATCGTAATCGACATGATCCGTCTGCTGGGCGCGGTGCCGGAGACCACGGCGTACAGCGACGTCTACTCGGCGCTTGAGACCGGGCAGATCGATGCCGCCGAAAACAACTGGCCGGCCTACTATTCCATGGAGCACTATAAGGTGGCGCGGTACTATATGGCCGATGAGCACAGCCGCGTACCGGAGGTGCAGCTGGCTTCCGGCCGCACATGGGATGCACTGCCGGAGGAATACCGGCAGACCCTGCAAGCGTGCGCCCGGGCATCGGCGCAGTACGAGCGCCAGCTCTGGGCACAGGAGGAAACAGCCGCCCGCAAAGCAGCCCTTGCAGGCGGCTGCTTTGAGCTGCCGCTGCCCGAGGAAGAAATGCAGAACTTCCGGCAGCTGGTGCAGCCGCTGTACCGAAAATACTGTGCCGACTATCTGCCGCTGGTGGAGGAGATACAGGCAGAGTGACAACAGAGAAAGGGACGGCGCATTTTGGGTGTCGTTCATGGCTTCTAAAAAATCCCGCTGTTGGGCTTCGTCCAGATAGGACAACTCCACAGCGGGATTGAAAGCAATTTTTCTTTTTTATCTGCGGCGTGTGAGTGGGGCGAACAGCACGGTCCTGACAAAGAATGCTCCGGAAACGTGAACCGCCCCCATTTGCCAGACCGTATGGTATACCGCTCAGGAAATGGGGCGGTTCTTTTTTTGTGCGGCAGCTTCTGCTTTTTTATTTGCTGTGCCCCTTGCGTATGCCGACAGTTCCATTCCACCTTATTCTTCCCCCGTAGAAGATCGTTTTTGCCCGCCGTATTTGTGCCCGCAGGGTCGCCCAGCTTTCCCGAAAATGGCTGCCTGTTTTGCCGAAAGGTCGTACTATACCCGGGAAAAAAGCTTTGAAATACCGCTTCGGCCATTTATTCTGCCGTTTCTTACCGATTTTACAATGTTTTTTGCAAAAAAGGCTTTACAAATGAATTTCAAAAACATATTATATAATTATAGGTTCAACTTCTTTACGCAAATAGTTTCGTACCGGTTCGTATAAGGCAGCTGGGTCTGTGCTTCCCGCGCCGCTTCTGCCTTGCGATAGATCATTGGAGCCCGCCGGTGCAGCCCCGCTGCACCAGATCAAATACAGAAGGAAGGTTATGCATCATGCCTGAAAAAAAAGTTTCTGCTCCCGCAGCCGATGCTCCGGCTGCCGAGGGCAAGACCCGCAAATCCACCAAGGCTCCCGCCCGCCGTGGCCGCCCGCCGCTGGCACCTGAGCTGTATGTAGAGATGGGCGGTGAGCAGTACAACATCACCGACATCATCGACCGCGCCAAGGCAGACTACCGCACCACCCACAAGGTCGGTGTGCAGTCCTGCAAGGTATACGTCAAGCCCGAAGAGGGCGCAGCTTACTACGTCATCAACAAGTTCTCCGGCAAACTGGATCTGTAATTTTTTCACAGAGCCGCAGGCAGCACCGCACTGCTGCCGCGCCCGCCATTCCCACAATAAGGTTCCATCAACAAAAAAGACACCGCACAGCTGTGCGGTGTCTTTTTTGCATAGGCAGCGGCTCAGAACCCCAGCATCCGCCAAAGGGTCTTACGCCCTTCGGCCGGGTCCGGGTCCGGGATCTCGAATACATAGCGCTCGGTGGCGTTGATCACGGTGGTGTTGCCGCGGGTGCATACCCGGGGCAGCTTTGCATCGTAATTCAGGTGTACGTGCCCGTGGATGAACCATTTAGGCTGGTACTCGTCCAAAATCTCGTTGAAGCACTCAAAGCCCCTGTGGGCACAGTCGTCCCCATCGTTCAGCCCCTTGGCCGGGGCGTGGGTCAGCAGCAGGTCGATGCCGCCCCTTTTGTGCGCCTGATGCTCCAGCTTGTGCACACGGCGGCGCATGGCCTTCTCGGTGTACTGGTAGGTATCCTCTTTATTATAGCGCTGACAGCCCCCCAGCCCCATGATGCGCAGACCCTTCCATGTGTACACCTGATCGTCCACGCAGATGCATCCGCCGGGCTCGCCCTGAGTCTGGTAGCTGCCGTCGTGGTTGCCGTGCACATACAGGATGGGCGCAGCGGTAAAGTTTGTGAGATATTCCAGATACTTTTTGGGCAGATCCCCGCAGGAGAGGATCAGGTCGATGCCTTCCAGCCGGGCACGGGTGTCATAGTCCCACAGCGCCTTGGACGGGACATCTGAGATGGCAAGAATTTTCACGTTCGTATGCTCCATTCTGTTTCCGGTCAGGCCGGCTCATTTCTCCAGACCCTTTACGTTGTCCAGTCCGTTAATCGCCAGCACGGTACGGGTCTTGACGTCCAGTTCATCGTAATGGGGCAGCTTGCCGTGTACACAGGCATCCAGCCAATCCATCTCCATCAGCTCTTTGGGGCTGTAAACTCTATTCTCCGGGGAGTGCAGGTTGTCCTCGTTATCATACAGCTTTTCCGGGAAGATGTGCACATTGTCCGAGCCCTGCAGCGTTTCCAGCAGATCCAGCAGCTGCCGCGTACCGCTGGGCAGTGTTTCCTGATACTCCAGATCCTCTGCGCCGCTGCGCAGCCCCCACCAGTAGTTCACCGCACGGGTGGTGGCTGCGTTGTCCCAGCTGCCGTCAAAGATAGAGCGCACGATCTCCACATAAAAGGTATCCCACCGCCAGATCGGCAGACCCAGCGGCTGCAAACTGCCGTCCGGCAGCTTGCGGCACAGACCATAGTCCCGGTGGGTGTTGGCAGGCTCCCGGCTGTCCCGGGCGTAGACCATGTCGATCTCCGGGCAGTCAGCAAAATCCAGCGGGTGGGCTGCATCGTTCAGGCAGGCCCAGCGCAGCCAGATGCGTCCCGCCGGGCGTACACTCTTCAGTCCCTGTGCAAAGGCGTTGATCGCCGCGGGCACGCCGTACACGGGGTTTGCCGCCACATAGCCAATGTGCCCGGTTTTGGTCATGATACCGGCCAGCATGCCCAGCAGATAGGTCACTTCATAGGTGCGGGGGTAGTAGGTGCGCACCAGCGGGTGCGGCGCGTTCAGCGAGCAGTTCAGGATGCGGGTCTTGGGGTGTTGCGCCGCCACCTTCAGGCAGGCGTTGTACATCCGCACGCTGGTGGCGAACACCACGTCCGCATTGTTGTGGGCTACCTCCTCCAGCACCTGCTCCGCGTCCACCTCCGGGTTCACATCCTCGTAGCAGCTGATATACACCTTGTCCGGGAAAACCTTGGCCAGCGCCTCGCGCCCTTCGTCATGCGCGCGCACCCACGCGCTGATCTTGGCGTTGTACTCGTGGATAAATGCCACCCGCAGCTCACTGGGCTGCTTGCTGGGGCTGAAGATATTCAGCTTGGACAAAAGCGGCTCTGCAGGGCTCTTGGGCGGGTCCAGCGAAAGCTCCACGCCATGGGGTTCGGTAAGCACCTTCACCTCGTTCCACAGCTTTTCCAGATTCTGCCGCACCTGTGCAGGGGTGGCGTCGTAGGTGTCGGAGTAGCGGTACACCGACAGGTACACCAGCAGCGCATCACCGGTGGTCAGCCCCAGGGATCTGCCGCCTAAGGCTTCGAACTGCTGGTGGAACATGGTGTAGAAGGAGGCAAAGTTCAGCCGGTCATCCTCCGACCATGCCTCGCCGCTGGCCTTGCACACCAGCGTCTGCAGCTTGCTGTAGCCGCCCAGCTTGGAAAAATGCACATAGTTCACCTTGGACAGCTTATAGAAATCCAGAAACTCATAGTAGATCTTATTTTCCAGATCCTCGGTGCGGGCGGGGATGAGCCGGGTGACCGTGCCCGGAATCTTGACGGCGCCGTAATACTTGAGCACCGAGACCCGCTTGTTGCCCTCCTGCACATAGAACTGGTTCATGTACTCAAAGGCGATGATGGGGGTATGGATGCCCTCTTCCAGATGCGCGTCACACAGGTTCGACCACTTGGCGGCAAACTCGGTGTCCGGCTCCAGCAGAGGCATGAAATCATACGAAAAGGCGGTGTGCCGTCCGCTGGTCTTGGTGCCTACAAGGCTGTCTGACGGAATCTCCACCAGACCCAGCGGCTCCTGTGCCACGATATCCACGCCCTTGAGCACATCGTCCAGCACGGCCAGATAGGGCGACTGGCCGCGGGATATGCGGGCACGATAGGCGCGCTGCCCTGCGCGCAGTGCACTTTTATAATCTTCCAGCATAAGAACTCCTTTTTTCTGTAAGCGAAGCGCGGTGCCGCAGTCCCCCTGCCGCACCGGAACACCCCCAGTATACCACAAAAACAGAAATAAGGCAGTATTTTGGGGCTAAAACGGTTGATTTTCCCGGTGGTTTCAGGTACGATAAGAATGCTATTCAAAACCGACAGGAGTTTACTATCATGCAGACCGTTTCTCTGCCCGTGCTCAAGGCGGGCGAATACGCCGGCGGCGTCTGGTATTACGAGCCCCACACCTACCAAAGCTACCGTTATGTTCTGGGGCGGGTGGGCAAGCACCCGCTGGTGTGCATCGGCATCAACCCCAGCACCGCCCAGCCCGGCGCGCTGGACCCCACCTTAAAAAGCGTGGAGCGTCTGGCTGCTGCCAATGGCTTTGACAGCTGGATCATGTTCAATGTCTACCCCCAGCGTGCCACCGACCCCAACGATATGGACAAAACCCCCAACCGCGCCCTGTGCGATGAAAACCTGCGCTGGCTGCAGGCCGTGCTGGCGCAGACCGAGCCTACCATGTGGGCGGCATGGGGCACCCTGATCGAAAAGCGGGACTACCTGCCCGGCCTGATGCGGGAGATGGTAGCCCTGACGCGGGAGCGGGAGATCCCGTGGGTCACCTTTGGCAAGCGCAGCAAAAAGGGGCACCCGCACCACCCGCTGTATCTGCGCAAGGATTCCACCCCGGAGCCCTTTGATGTGGAAAACTATCTGGACACCTGTTTCTGATGTCCGACCCGACAGGAGGAGAGCTGCTTTGACCGCCGAACAGTATAAGCCCGTCTATCACTGGTTCAGCGTCCACCCGGCTGTAAAACGGCTGGTCGTTTTTCTGGACCGGTGGCTGCCGCTGGTGCCCTTTGTGTGCTATCCGGTGCTGCTGTGCCTGCTGAACGTCCGGCTCTCGCGGCTGTTCCTCACCCAGAAGCAGGCCGCGCTGGACTTTATGGTGCTCATTGCCCGCTCCGTCTTTGTGCCGGGGCTGGTGTTCTGGGGCGGCACGCTGCTGCGCAGTCGGCTGCACTTTCCCCGCCCCTACGAGCAGCCCGGCTTTACCCCGCTGGTAGCAAAGGAGAGCCGGGGACACTCCATGCCCTCCCGCCACGCGCTGAGCGCCGCTGTGCTGGCCGCGGTGTGGCTGTATTTCTACCCCGCTGCGGGCTGCGTGATGGTGGGCATTGCCCTGCTCATCTGCTGCCTGCGGGTGCTCACCGGGGTGCATCATGTGCGGGACGTGGTGTGCGGCTTTGTACTGGGCTTTGCGCTGGGCTGTGCCGGAATGTGGCTGCTGTAAGGCCGTTCCCACACACTGGAACGTCCATTTTTGCCCGCGGCGCAAAAAAGTTGAAACTTTTTTCAAATTTTCCTTGACAGAATGCGATGGGTATGGTATTATTTCTCTCGCAGCCTGTGCCGACACAGAACTGCCGCCATAAAGGAACCCATTGGGATAACAACGTGCGCCCGTAGCTCAGGTGGATAGAGCAACTGCCTTCTAAGCAGTGGGCCGGGGGTTCGAGTCCCTTCGGGCGCATCTATGTGGTGCCCATAGCGTAGTCGGTTAACGCGCCAGATTGTGGATCTGGAGACCGTGGGTTCGAGTCCCACTGGGCACCCCACCAAAAAGTCCGCTGTTTTGAACAGCGGACTTTTTCTTTTGGCGGGATACTATAAAAATACGGCACCCCGGCAAAGCAGCTGCTTTGCCGGGGTGCCTTTTCTCTTACTTATTCATCTCCTGCAGAATCTTTGCGATCTGGGCGGGGGTGTAGCCCTCCTGCCGCAGGGCGGAGGTGATGGCCACATCGCTCTTGCCCTGACTGCGCAGCAGCGCTGCCGTGTAGGGTACCCCGGCGCTGACGGCGCTGCGGCTTCCGCCGGAAGCAGAGCCGCTGCTGCCGGTGGCCTTTCCGCTGCCAGAGCTGCCGGACTTTGTGCCCGCAGTCGTTGCTCTGCTGGCGGCCCGTGCGGCCTTCTGCTGGGCGTTAGCCTGCTTCAGTGCCCACTCGCCCTTGGCGATGTTCAGCTTCTGGGTGGTCACGTTATTGTTGAAGGCCTGCTGCTTCAGCGCATCCTGATAGGCGCGCTCGCTGGCGGTGTTGTCGTACTGCTGCTGGGTCAGTGCGTCCTGACGCTGCTTTTCTTGCATCTGCTGGCTCCACTGGGTATCGGCACGCTCGGCCTCATAGGCGCGGTTGCCGGCGTAGATGTTGTACCCGGTGTTCATCAAACTGCCCGCCAGACTGCCCAGACCGGTGGTGCCGCTGATGGCCAGCTGCACCACATCCCCGATGATGCCCAGCACGGTCATGATATTATTAAAGGCCTGCTGGCGCTGATTGATCTGCGCCTGCTCCTGCGCGGTGTAGTAGCCGTGCAGGGTGTCCAGCCGGTTCAGGTGCTCCTGATACTGGCCGTAGTCCTTGGCGTAGGCGTCGTTGTAGGCCTCGCCCTTCTGCTGCAGCTGGGTGTAGTAGTCCTGCAGCTGACGGTCATACAGGGTCTGGGCGTTCTGCTCCTGTCCGTTCAGCTGGTCCAGCCGGTTCACCAGTTCCTCGCCGCCGCTCTGGTAGGTATCCAGCGCCAGACTATACAGGGTGGGGATAGCGCTTGCCAGCCCGCCGATCTGCTGCTGATAGGCCTGCTGCGCCGCACTGGTGGCATAGCTGGAACCGTAGCCGCCGGTCAGGGCTGCCGCCTGTGCCGCCGCGTCCGCGCTGGCATTGTGGGCGTTCTGGGTATACAGTTGCTCATACTGGCGGTAAAGCGGGTCGCGGGTGTAGCTGTACTGAAAATTCTCCCGCTCCAGCAGCTGCCCCAGCAACTCGTTGATCCTGTCCTGATAGCTGCTCTGGTAGTCTGCGGGGCGGTTCTGCTGCCACTGCTTCAGGGCATCGGCAGCATCGGTCACCTGCTGGCTGGGGCGGTAACTGGCGTTTGCCATGGCCTTTTCCACATCGGCGCGGCTGTTCAGCCCCTCGGTGCTGTAAGTGGGCTGCGCGGCAGGCTGTGCCTGCGTTTGCACATCCGGCTGCAGCAGCTCCTCCTTCTTTTTGGATGCCATAAAATTCTCCTTTCTTATAATCCCTGCAGCTTGCTGCGCAGGGTGTCGGACATATTTTCCGTATCCAGATTGGTCAGTACATACTGCAGCTGCTCCTGCATCTGGTACAGATAGCTGCGCAGTGCCCGGGCATCCTCCGGGTCCATGTGATCGCTGAGCTTGGGCAGGCCCAGCTTGCTCAGGCCGTTCATGCTTGCCATGAGGCATCCTCCTCCCATAATTTTCCCTTTGCCGGGGCGATGGTGCGCACAAGGCTGCGCAGGGTGATCTGCCCTTTGCCGCGCAGCCGCAGCCGCAGCGACCCACACCGCCGGGGCACAAAAGGCAGATCACAGCTGCGGCGGCTGCCTTGGGTGGCAAGAGAGGCTACCGTCTCCCACGCGCCGCCGTCATAGCTTACTGCCACTTCTACTGTGCTGGTGCGTTCGGCGTCCAGACGCAGGGTCAGCCGGGAGAGATACCGCTGTTCGGTGCCGTCCAGCCCCACATCGCCGGTGACCAGCTCAAAGGGGATGTCCGTTTCCACGCCGTCGGTGGTCTGCCAGTCCGACTCACGGGTGGGGTCTGCCGCCCACAGTGCCTGCCCGTCCCACAGATAAAGCTGCCCGCCGGTGCTGGTCATATCGCAGGAGCAGACGTCCTCCTCGCTCCACAGCCCCTTCTCGGTATCGTAGACCAGCAGACGTGCACTCTCACGGGAGATGTGCAGGTAGTACCGGCCATCCAGCGCACCGCCCACGGCGCTTTGCACGTTGGCAAGCTTTGCGGCGTCCAGCGCACCGGACACCTTGGTGGGCAGACTGCCGTCCCACGCCATGACGCCGTCCGGCGAGAGATAATACAGCGTCTCGTTCAGCACACACAGGCTGCGGGCGGCGTTTTTTGCCACGCCCCGGCAGCGCAGGCTGGAAAGCTGAAAATCCGAAGGCTTGGAGCCGTACAGCTTGTGCAGGGTATTCTCTTTAAAAAACAGCGCATAGCCCATGCAGGAAGCAGCCCCGGTAAAGGCGCCATCGCTGCCCACGGTGACGGCGTAGCTGTCCGCGGCGATGCCCCGGTAGCTGAACCAGTTGGTGGGGTCGCCCAGCTTGCAGCCGTAGATAACGTTCTCCCTGCTGTTGCAGCCCCACACCCGATTGTCGCACTCGGTCACAAAATCCAGCTCCGGCACCCGGCGCTCCATGGATACCGTCTGCGCAGTGTCCACACTGCGGCGCTGCTTGCCGTCCATGCTCTGCCACTGGGCGGCGGCGGCGTTCTGCACCAGTGTGCCGTAGAAATACTCGCCCTGTGGGGTGCAGCGCACCCGCAGCCAGTCCTCGTCCACGTCATACACGATCTGATCTCCGTTCAGTTCCGGGCTCTGCCCCGCCGCTTCGGCGGCTGCACCCTGCACGGTCACGGTGTCCCACTGCCGGAACAGCTTGCCCAGCCCTGCCGCCGTGATGCGGCAGTATTCCAGCGGGATGGCTGCCCAGCTGCCAGAGTTTTTGCTGTACATCTCCAGCGTGCTGTCGTACCGCCACGGATGGTCGGCATCCTCTACCTTTAAAAACAGCTGTCCGTCTGCCGGTTCGGCGGGCTCGTCCGGGCCAAAGGCCTCCACCTGATAGGTCTTGCCTGCGGCATCGCAGGGGGCAAAGGTCACGCTTTTGCCCGCCGCCGTCCACAGTGCTCCCAGTGCGGTCACGCTGCCGTCTGCCGTATCAAAGGCCAGCTTGTCCGGGAAAATCAGGATCTTTGTGCCAATGCCCACCAGCGCCTTGCGGCCATCGGTCACGGCGTCCAGCTTTGTCACCGCCGGGACGGCGGCATCGTCCGGGGTATAAACGATGTCCCGCCCGCAGACCGTCAGCAGGCCGTTCAGGTGGTACATCCCGTTCAGTCCGGTCAGCGCTCGCAGTTTGCGGCGGGGCGTGCGGGTGCTCAAGGCGGGAAAATCCCGGGTGGAAAAGTTCACTCCGGCGCTGTACTCTGCTTCCGAGCAGCCGTAAGTCTCGTTCAGGCCGCCAAAGGCCCGCAGCAGCTGCCGGGTGTTGGCAAGCCGCATTCTGTCTGCCAGTACCATCGTCTCACCTCCTTACCAGCGCCACTGCGCCCGGCTGCGGGGCGGGTAGTTCTGCCGCAGCCAGACCGCCAGCTCTGCATACAGGGCGTTGTACTGCGCCTGCTCCCCGGCGTAGCGGTCGGTCTCGCCCAAGGCGGCATCCATCTGCGCACACAGCAGGTGCGGGTACAGGGCATCAAAGGGCGGCGGTGCCAGCAGCGTCTGGTCGTCCTGCACCGGATGCTCCCACGGACGGTCTGCGCCCACGGCATCAAACGTCCCGGCGGCAGCGCGGTCAAACAGCTTTGTGCGCAGCAGGGCATCTGCCTCCCGCAGCCATTGCAGCCGGGTCTCGGTCTCAATGCGGCAGTTGGGGCGCAGCTGCTCGGCACGCTCCAAAGCCTCTCCTATGGTCATCTCATCACATCCTTTTTATAAAAAGCCCGGCCGGGGGCATCTCTCCCAGCCGGGCAGCGTTGATATTGCAGATTTTACTGCGCCGCGTTCTCCGCAGCGGCAATGCGGGCAGCGGTCAGCTCGTCCTGACGCTGGCTGTGCTCCAGCACCTCGGCCACAGCGGGCGGCACCTCCACCTCCACGCCCCGGCGGATCTTGTAGTTCACGCCGTTGACACTGACGAACAGATCGCCCTTGTAGCGGCTGTTGTCCTTGAACAGCCGGATGCGCACATTCTTTTCAGCCATGGGCACCTCCTTAGTTGGCGGCAGCGGTGGCAGAGTAGCTGGATACGCTCTCGATGCGCACCATGTACTGCTCCACCAGACGCTCGGCGGCGCGCATGCCCTTCCAGCCCACAGAGGCGCGCTGGTTCAGCGGGTCATCACCGTAACCCAGCTGCTTGACGATGTGCTCAAGGCCGCCGCCCTCCAGCTCGGTCACGCCGTAGGCGTGGGCACCCAGCACCAGCG
>ERZ824480.1094-NODE-1094-length-26318-cov-3.570651_pt1 | contig 26318 bp, 16 predicted proteins | sample MGYA00519861_ERZ824480 | MGnify/ENA primary metagenome ERZ824480 (study PRJEB31778, sample SAMEA3449152) | human gut metagenome | biome: human gut; feature: human-associated habitat; material: faeces | place: United Kingdom | collected 2010/2012 ... | reverse complement strand
GGACAATTGAGACGATTGATGATGAAGGGCTTTCCGACACAACAACCAAGACAGAGACACACAGTGTAAAGTTTACAAAACAATAGGTTATATATGCAGGGTAAGATTGTAAAAGGAATTTCCGGTTTCTACTACGTACACGTAGTGGGAACCGGAATTTATGAATGTAAGGCAAAAGGTGTTTTCCGAAACCGCAAGGTAAAACCACTGGTCGGAGACAATGTGGAAATCGTAGTTCTTGATGAGGAGAAACATCTTGGAAATGTAGAGGAGATTCTTCCTCGCAAGAATGAACTGATTCGTCCGGCCGTATCAAATATCGATATGGCATTGGTGATTTTTGCAGCAGCAAAGCCAAATCCGAATTTTAATCTGCTGGACCGCTTTTTGTGTATGATGGAATATCAGAAGGTACCTGTTACGATATGCTTTAACAAATGTGATCTGGTATCGGAAGAAGAAAAGGAAAATCTGCAGAAAATTTATGCACCGGCAGGATATGATATTCTTTTTACAAGCGTAAAAACAGGAGAAAATATTGACCGGTTAAAAGCATTGCTTGCAGAAAAAACAACAACAGTGGCCGGACCATCCGGCGTGGGAAAATCCTCACTGATCAATGAATTGCAGACGGATGTGCGTATGCAGACAGGAGCCATCAGTGACAAGATCGGAAGGGGCAAACATACAACCCGGCATTCCGAGATTATTTCCATTGGGCAGGATACTTATATTATGGATACGCCTGGATTCAGTTCTATGGATTTGCCGGGATTTGAAAAAGAAGATCTATGGACATGCTATCCAGAGTTTGTTCCTTATGAGCCGGAATGCAGATTTATCGGATGCAGTCATATCGGAGAACCGGATTGTGGTGTTAAGAATGCCTTGGCGGAAGGAAAAATCAGTCGGGTGCGGTATGACAATTATGTGATGCTTTATGATGAAATGAAGAATATACGTAAATATTAGGAGGACATCATGAACTGTTTATCACCATCAATATTATCAGCAGATTTTGCCAATCTTGGAGAGCAGATACAGATACTTGACCAGGCAGGTGCCGGCTATGTGCACATTGATGTTATGGATGGAAGTTTTGTGCCGAGCATTTCGTTTGGATTTCCGATTATGCAGTCTATTCGAGGCTGTACGGAGCGCATGTTTGATGTGCATTTAATGATTGAGGAACCAATTCGATATATTGCGGAGTTTGCAAAAGCAGGAGCGGACATTATTACGGTACATGCAGAGGCTTGCAAACATCTTGATCGTACGATTGAGGTAATTAAGGAGCAGGGACTTTTGGCAGGTGTTGCCCTCAATCCTGCGACACCGGTAGAAATGATCCGTCATGTCTTGCCGAAAGTGGATATGGTACTTATTATGACAGTCAATCCGGGCTTAGGCGGACAGCGGCTGATTCCTTATACGATTGACAAAGTAAGAGAAGTAAAGAAGCTGATAGAGGAACAGGAACTGAAGGTGGATATTGAGGTAGACGGAGGCATCAATCTTTCAAATGTGGAGGAAGTGATGGATGCCGGAGCCAATATTATTGTTGCAGGTTCTGCAATATTCAATGGAAACATTCAGGAAAATGTTGCAAAGTTTCTTGAAGTGATGTAAAAGAAAGTGAAATGGATATGAAGTTTTTGATTGTATCAGGCGGTTCATTAAACAAAGAGTTTGTCACAAAAGTAGTTGGACAAGGCAGATACGACCGTATTCTGGCGGCAGATTCCGGCATGAATGCATTGTATGCTGCGGCCGTTACACCGGATATTATTATCGGCGATTTTGATTCGGCAGATAAAAAAATACTTGCTTTTTTCCAGCAAAATAAAGAAATCGATTTTTGCACCCTGAATCCGGAAAAAGATGATACGGATACGGAGTTCGCCATCCGTGAGAGCATTCGAAGAGGTGCGGATTCCATTACGATTATCGGAGGAACCGGAACCCGTCTGGATCATGTGTTAGGCAATATCAGTCTGCTTGGAATCGGACTCGAAGAAGGTGTACGGATGGAGTTGTTGGATGCGCACAATCGTATTTGTATGATCGATCATTCGGTTACACTTAAGAAAAAAGAGCAGTACGGAAATTATCTGTCACTGATTCCGTATAACGGAAATGTAACCGGAGTTACATTAAAGGGATTGAAGTATCCTCTTCATGATTATACGATGGGAGGTTTTAATTCGCTTGGAATCAGCAATGAGATTGTGGACGATGAAGCTTCAATCGAACTGACATCGGGACAGCTTCTTGTCATCGAATCGCGAGACTGATCAAAAAGATATCATGCTGCATAATGCAGTCAAGAAGGGGATATACAATGATCATTTCTATCATTGAACAAGTCTATTCTTTATTGTGGGGAGATCTGATTACGATTCCGCTGCCCGGAGGAGGCAGTCTTGGAATCTCTTTGTTGGTACTTCTTTTGATTCCGACCGGAATCTATTTCACAATACGAACGAAATTTCTGCCGCTGAGACTTTTTCCGGATATGATAAAGTCTCTTTTGGCGAAAAAAGAACATAAGGACAGCCTGTCCACATTTCAGACACTGATCGTCTCCACCGCTACGCGTGTGGGAATGGGCAATCTTGTCGGAGTGGTTGCGGCAATCTCGGCAGGTGGCGCCGGTGCCGTATTCTGGATGTGGGTAACAGCACTCATCGGATCGTCCACCGCTTTTATCGAGGCGACGCTTGCGCAGCTGCACAAAGAGAAGGATCCGCTCTACGGAGGGTATCGCGGAGGCCCGGCATACTATATCCATCATTATTTCGAGGAAAAATTACATAAGAAAAAGCGTCATGTGCTGATCTCGGTGTTATTTGCAATCTCGGGACTCATTTGCTGGTGCGGAATCAGTCAGGTAATCAGTAATTCCGTGTCATCTTCGTTTGAAAATGCATTTCAGATTCCGCCGCTTTATACGACGATCGTTCTTGTGGCGATCGCAGCGGTTATTGTGTTAAGAAAGAATGCTACGATTAAAGTTCTCGATATTGTTGTACCGATTATGGCAACGTGCTACTTTTTTATTACGATATATATCATTGTAAGAAATATCGGAGTAATTCCGTCTGTATTTGGACGGATCTTTGAGGAAGCATTCGGAATCCGTCAGGTGGTATCCGGTGGATTCGGAGCGGTGTTGATGAATGGTGTTAAGCGAGGTCTCTTCTCGAATGAGGCAGGTTCCGGTTCGGCGCCTTGTGCGGCAGCAGCTGCAGAGGGTGATATCCCGGTTCGTGCGGGACTGACACAGGCGCTCGGTGTATTTATTGATACGATCGTGATCTGCAGCTGTACTGCGATGATCATGCTGACTGCGCCGCAGAGTGCAATCGCGGGCAAGGCCGGAATGGATCTCCTGCAGTCTGCGATGCATTATCATCTTGGCGAGTTTGGTGTGATATTTATCGCGATCACATTATTCTTATTCAGTTTTTCGACATTCCTCGGAATCTTATTCTATGCTAGAAGCAATGTCGCCTATCTGTTTGGGGACAAATGGATCTGGCAGACATTGTATAAAGTGCTTGCACTTGTGATGCTTTTTGTAGGAGGTATTGCAACCTACACATTTGTGTGGGATCTCGGAGATGTCGGAATCGGACTGATGACGATCTTCAATATCGGCATGCTTTACCTGCTTGGCGGGCAGGCACTTGGGGCATTGCGTGAATATGAACAAAAAACAAAAAAGAAATTAAAATCACTGTATCGTTTGTAGGAAAAAATGTACTTTTTCTTTCGAATGTGTTACACTATATATTGCGTTATTAGGTAGCAATACTTTCAAAGGAGAAATAGATATCATGAAACTCGGAATCGTGGGACTCCCGAACGTGGGAAAAAGTACATTATTTAATTCACTGACAAAGGCAGGTGCGTTATCTGCCAACTATCCATTCGCAACGATCGACCCGAATGTGGGAATCGTATCTGTTCCGGATGACAGAATCGTAAAGCTCGGTGAACTATATCATACAAAGAAAGTTACCCCTGCAACCATCGAATTCGTAGATATTGCAGGACTTGTCAAGGGTGCCAGCAAGGGTGAGGGACTCGGGAACCAGTTCCTTGCAAATATCCGTGAGGTTGATGCGATCGTGCATGTGGTACGTTGCTTCGAGGATACCAATATTATTCACGTAGATGGATCGGTTGATCCGGCGCGTGATATCGAGACCATCAATCTTGAACTGATCTTCTCCGATGTGGAGATCCTTGATCGAAGAATCGCAAAGATTGCGAAGCAGGCAAGAATGGACAAGACACTGGCCAAGGAGCTTGAGCTGGTAGAGGCAATCAAGGCACACCTTGAGGAAGGCAAGATGGCAAGAACGTTTGAGGTTCCGGATGATGACGATGCACAGATCTGGTTCAAAGGTTACAATCTTCTGACTGCTAAGCCTACCATTTACGCTGCAAATGTAGCGGAAGATGATCTGGCAGATGATGGAGCTGGCAATCCACATGTTGCCAAGGTACGCGAGATGGCAAAGGAAGAGGGCGCGGAAGTATTCGTTATCTGCGCACAGATCGAGCAGGAACTTTCCGAACTTTCCGATGAAGAGAAAAAGGAATATCTTGATGACCTCGGCGTTTCATCCAGTGGTCTGGATAAGCTGGTAGCGGCAAGTTACAGTCTGCTGGGACTGATCAGTTTCCTGACAGCCGGCGAAGATGAGTGCCGTGCATGGACCATCAAAAAAGGAACCAAAGCACCACAGGCAGCCGGAAAGATCCATACGGATTTTGAACGTGGATTTATCAAGGCAGAGGTTGTCAACTATCAGGATCTGCTGGATAACGGAAGCCTTGCGGCAGCCAGAGAAAAAGGAATCGTTGGCATGGAAGGAAAGGATTATGTGGTTAAAGACGGCGATGTGATTCTTTTCAGATTTAATGTCTAGTCAAGAAATATGTGATAGTTATGTGGGAGCATATGACAGAGCAGCAGTATCAACATGAGGTTATTGTGCCGGACAAAGGCTTTCCGTTTAAACTTTTTTTATTCGAGGGACACAGCGGAAAATATATCAGGGAGAAACACTGGCACCGGTCGATTGAGATTTTTGCAGTGCAGGAAGGAGAACTTGATTTTATTCTTGACACAACGCATTATCATCTGGGAGAAGGCGAGTTCATCATTGTCAACAGCAACGAGGTGCATGCGATCCATGCGAACAGGCCGAATCACACGATTGTGCTGCAGATTCCGCTGAATCAGTTTGCGTCGTATTTCACGGGGGAGCAGTTTATCTGGTTTTCGCACAGTGAACGGACATACGATGAGCAGGTGGCATGTCTGATCTTTCGTATGTATCAGGTGTATCGGATGCAGACAGATGGCTATGATTTTGAAATTTTAAGTATGTTTTATCAACTATTACATATTCTGGTAAAGAAATACAGGAAGCTGGATGTGCAGGATGAATTGCTCAAAAGCAATCAGCAGCTGAACCGGCTCGGTATGATTACATCCTATCTCAAGGATCATTATATGGAAGATATTTCGCTTGGAAAACTGGCGGGAATATTTGGATATTCGCCGTCTTATCTGTCAAAAATGTTTGCACGCTATGCGGGCATCAATTATAAGGATTATCTGCAAAATATCCGGTTAGAACATGCGGTAAAGGATTTGGAAAATACGGATAAGCAGATCGTGGATATTGCATTTGATCATGGATTTGCCAACAGTAAAGCGTTTACCAATCTGTTTCGCAAGCGGTATGGAATGCTGACGAGTGAATACCGAAAGCAGCTTGTTAAGAAAAAGCAGAGGGAATCATATGCCCATCATCGGGCATTGCTGGAAAAAGACAAAAAAGTGACATTGTAAAGACAAAGAAAGGCATGTCTCCATGGCTACCAAACTGTTATACTCAGAAAAAATGAGTATGAGGAGGTAATCATGGAGATTTTTTCTGTTAATGATGAAAAATTCCGTAAATACGGTAAGGTTTGGAATAACATCGAATGCACAAAACTGATAAAGGGGATGGAGCACACACCGCTTCCGGAGGATGTTATTTATGTGCCGTCAGTCGAGGAGCTTGAAGCGGTTCCGGAAGCAAAGACATTCAGCGAGCGTGTCTTTGGCGGACTTCCAATCCAGATTGGTTACTGCAACGGAAACAATCACAAGTTAAACGCGGTAGAATATCATAGAAATTCCGAAATCAACATTGCGGTAACGGATATGATCCTTTTATTGGGATGGCTGCCGGATGTAACGGATGAATTTACTTATGATACAGCAAAAATCGAGGCTTTTAAGGTTCCGGCAGGAACGGTCGTTGAAATGTATGAGACGACACTTCATTATGCACCGTGCAACGCAGCAGACGGTGGATTTAAGTGTGTTGTGATCTTGCCGAAGGGTACAAACACACCGATTGATTTTACCCTTGCAGCAGATGGTGAGGACAAACTTATGACCGCGAAAAACAAGTGGCTGATCGCACATGAGGAGGCTGCCATCAAGGGTGCATTTAATGGATTAAGAGGAGAGAATATATCACTTTAACCGTGCTTGCGGATGCGATTGCTTGTCCTTTGACAGAAAAAAAGCTATAATAAAAGAAAGCTTTTGAGGAGAAGGTAGAGTTATATGAAAAAGAAAATCGTATCAACTTTAGTTGTGACTGGATTGCTTATTGTACTTGGAGGATACAGTTACAACGTTCAATATAGGCAGAAACCGGAAATCAAACATTTTACTGCTTTTTTCAGTGTTACGGGCAGAACACTGGGAATGCAGAACGATATAAAGGAAATCATTGCTGACAAGATCGGAGCAGACTGCGAGGAGAACTGGCTGGTTGGACAATCCAAGGAAGAGGTGCTCAATTCGTACATTGTTTCGGGAGAATATCCGGATTTTATTCTTGGAGAGAAAGCATTACTGGAGGCAGATGCTTTGATCCCGATTGATGAATACTGGGATGATTATCCGAATCTCAGAAATTATCTTTCCGATGAGCAATGGGAGCACTTCCGGCAGGAAGACGGACATATTTACTGGATTCCACAGTTTTGTGTGTCTCAGGGAGAGAATGTTGAAGTGACGCATACGGGCGAGGCATTCTGGATACAGACGCGCGTTTTAAAATGGGCCGGATATCCGAAGATTACAACGGTGGATGAATATTTTGATCTGATCGAAGCTTATGTGCAGGCGAATCCGGTCATGCCGGGCGGAACAAAAAATGTTCCGTTTACCATGTTGTGCGATGACTGGAGATTCTTCTGTCTGGAGAATGTGCCGCAGTTTCTGGATGGATATCCCAATGACGGAAGTTGTATGGTTGATCCCGGGAATGATCAGGTCATTGATTATAATACGACGGAGACTGCCAGACGGTATTTTCAGAAGCTGAACGAAGAGTACCGCAAGGGTATTTTTGATCCGCAGTCGTTTACCAGTACATACGAAGAATATCTGGATAAATTAGGAACCGGTGCTGTTCTCGGAATGGTTGACCAATGGTGGCAGTTCTATTACAATCTGGCAGAACCTTATGAGACAAACGGACTGAGTGATCTGGGGTGCGATTATGTTCCGCTTCCGATTACAATGGACAAAGGTACGTCAAACCAGTGGCATACAAGCCGGAATGCAGAGATGGATACATCGAGCGGACTTTCGATTACCACATCCTGTGAAGATGTGCAGGGGGCACTTCAGTTTGTAAATGATCTGCTGGATTCCGATATTACGAAGCTTCGATTCTGGGGAGAAAAAGATCTGGACTATTCGGTGGACGAAAACGGTATGTTCTATATGAATAGTGAACAGGGAAAACGTCACGGAGACAGCGTGCTGAATGAATCTCATTTTTGTCCGTATTCGTATTTTCCACGAGTAGAAGGTCTGCTTGACGACGGAATCAATGCATTTTCGATAGAGTATCAGCCGGTGGAGTTTATGAAAAGCCTAAAGCCCGACATACGGGAGTGTTTTGAAGCGTATGGTGTACAAAACTATGTCGAGCTGCTGGGAACAAATGAAGCGCCCGGCGCATGGTATCCGATGTATTCGTATACACAGTCTTTGTCATCAAAATCCAAAGGCGGCATGATTCGTGATGAAATCGACGCGGTCAAGAGAAACTGGCTGCCGCAGGTGATCATGAGCGATGACTTTGCATCGACATGGGATGCATATATGACTGCGTATCAGAAATGTGATCCACAGGACTATTTCGAAATTCTGCAGAGGCATGTGGACCAGATACTTCGATAAAACAGTAATTATATGATATAAGAGATAGAAATAAAATCCTCATCATAATGCAATATTTTATTGCAGAAGAATGGGGATTTTTATTTACGCTGAGCAATGAAAGAACAGGCAGATGTGGAGAAGTAAATGGAAGTGTTGAAATTGTATATTCATGTGAATGGCTGCGAGAAGGTGGAATCTGAATGCGCTACCGTACAGATGATTTCGTTTGACGGAAGGTGCGATGGAGATTATTTCAGAGGAGAGATCCTTCCGGGCGGTGTGGATACGCAGATTTATTATAAGGATCAGCCATCAAAATTATCGGCTCGTTATCTAGTGCAGGGAATAGATCATACGGGGCGCGGATGCCGGATATATATCGAAAATAACGGAATCATGTATGCCGGTGAGACGATTACCAGACCGGTCATCTATACGGACAGTATTGCACTGAAATGGATGGAAACGGCATCTATGTATGGAACCCTTACGGTTGTGGAAGGACAGCCGGTAATCACGATTTATACGGATAAGAATAAAAATAGTGGAAAAGGGAGCGCAACATGAAATTTATCATAGAACAGAGTGCGTATTCCGGGGTTTTGAAGATCACAGGAAAAGTTGCACATGACATGGAACTTGTGACCGGCACGCTACCGGAAATCAGTGTTGTCGAAACGATCGATCATGAAGAGGTAAGAAGCAGTGCAGCCCGTGAACTGACGATCATTGTCGCAACGATGGAGCATAGCAGGTGGCTGGATGCACAGAAAAATATCCCGACGGATGTGTTAAAAGGAAAACGGGAGTGCTACGGATGGTTTTTCCCGGATGATGGCTTGCGGGAGAGACTGCTTGTCATTGTCGGAAGCGATAAGCGGGGAACGATATACGGACTGTTTCATTTGTCGGAGATCTTTGGTGTATCCCCGTTTGTGAACTGGTGTCATGTGGTGCCGGTGCATCGGGATGAAATCCGGCTGAGCACGGATATGGCATGTATTGCAAAGGAACCATCGGTGGAATACAGGGGATTCTTTATTAATGATGAGTGGCCTGCTTTCGGTACCTGGAGTGAGTACCATTTCGGAGGACCGAATGCGAAGGCATACGAGCCGATCTTTGAACTGCTTCTTCGCCTGAAAGGAAATTATCTCTGGCCGGCGATGTGGAGTGCACGGTTTGAGGATGACGGTCCGGGCCTTCTGAACGCAGAACTTGCGGATGAGTACGGCGTGATCATGGGAATGTCACATCATGAGCCGTGTCTGCGGCAGGGTGAGGAATACAAATATCTGCGCGGAAAAGACAGTATTTACGGAGATGCGTGGAACTTCAAGACGAACCGGGAAGGAATTATAAGATTCTGGGAAGATGGTCTGAAGCGGAGCGGTAAATTTGAGAATGTGATCACGGTTGGTATGCGTGGAGAAGCGGACACCGCAATCATGGGAAAAGGGGCAACGCTTGCGGACAATATTGAACTGCTCAGGGACGTGCTCAGAACGCAGCGAAAGCTGATCCGGGAGAATGTCAATGAAGATCTGTCGAAAGTTCCGAGAATGATCGCTTTGTACAAGGAGGTGGAGGCTTTCTTCTACGGGGATGAGACGACGCAGGGGTTGATCGGATCCAAGGAGCTTTGCGATGTGATCCTCATGCTTTGCGATGACAATTACGGGAACTTAAGAACGCTTCCGACGGAGGAGATGCGTAAGCATCCGGGCGGATACGGTATGTATTATCATTTCGATTATCATGGGTGGCCGACCTCCTATGAGTGGATCAACAGTTCCTATCTTCCGAAAATCTGGGAACAGATGACGCAGGCCTATGATTTCGGAGTACAAAAACTCTGGATCGTCAATGTGGGAGACATTGCAACGCAGGAATTTCCGTTATCGTTTTTTATGGATCTGGCTTATGATTTTGAGCGTTGGGGAACGACTGCACCAAATACGACGGATGCCTATACCAGACTGTGGGTAAAGCGGCAATTTGGCAGGCTGTCGGAAGTGCAGCAGGCGCAGATTGCGGATATCCTGACGGATTATACAAGGATGATACACAAGTGCAGACCGGAGGCGTTAAGACCGGAAACCTATCATGCAGCAAATTATCGTGAAGGCTCACGGGTGCTTGCGGAGGTCGGGCGGGTGATGCAGACCGCACAGGATTTGTACGATGAGCTGGAGCGTGTTGCGCCCGAAATACTTCCCGCTTATGTTGCGCTCGTCTGGTATCCGGCGATGGGAACGATGAATGTGCTGAAGCTTCAGCTGTTGTCCGGAGTGAATCATTATCTGGCAGAAATCGGTGCACTCAGTGCCAATGATTATGCGAAAGAGGCAAAGGCATGTCTGGATGCCGATCAAAAGATCATAGAGCAGTATCATCGGTCGGATGATGCGCGCTGGTACGGAATGGGACTGTCGCAGCATATCGGGTTTACGAATTGGAATGAGGATGAGTGTAAGAACCCGCTTCTGATGCAGGTGTTACCGCTGCAAAAGCCGACGATTATAGCGACGGTGGACGGTACCATGCAGCATGTGGAAGGCAGTCCGTGGCTGAATCAGAGAATGACGATTTCGGATTTTCTGAATCCGGAATGCAGATGTGCTTCGATCAGCCTGTACAGCAGAAGCGAACTTCCAGCATCGTTTCGGGTGATCGAAAAGCCCGAATGGATCGTACTGTCCGCAATGGATGGAACGCTTGACGGTGAAGAGCACAAGAGACTCACCATTGATGTCACAGTGGACGAGAGTGCGCTTGCGATGGCACTCACCGATGGAAGAACGCAGGGAATGATCCGGCTGGAATTGCCGGCGGGCATCTGCAAGATCAGCGTGCCGGTCGACCGGTCAACGTATGAATATGGAAACAATACGTTTGTGGATACACAGGGATGGATCGCAATCGAGGCGGAACATTACAGCAGATGCAAGGACGGTTTTGATCGGGAAGGACAACCGATGCAATGGAAATGTCTTGCCGGCTACGGAAAGACTTTATCTGCGATGAAAGCATTTCCGACGGATTCCTACGCAGATGCAGAGAATGGGGCACCGTATATCGAATACAGCATCGTGACAAAGCAGGCGGGGGATTATGAAGCGGAATTTTATATGCAGCCGTCGAATCCTGTGACAACAGAGAACCGATTGCAGTATGCAGTGTCCGTGAACGGTGTTCCAATGCAGATTTTGGATGCCGTTACGGATGATTTTAAGATCGGAGATCATCAGCCTGTGTGGGCGCGCGGTGTGCTGGATCAGATCCGGTGCCAGAGTGTACCGGTGCAGCTGGAACAGGGAATCAATACGATCAGGGTCTATCCGGTCACGCCGGGCTTTGTGCTTGAGAAGATCGTGATCTATCCCCATGGAAACAAACCGGCAGAAGCCTATCTTGGACCGACAGAAACGTATCGGTGCAGGAGCTGATCATATATCAATACAGTGAGGAGCATGTCAGTCCATTTGCGGAAAGGAAATATGGCATGGGCTGACCGAAAGAGGAAGGAGAACAATATGGCAGGAGCTTATGAAACAAAACAGTACCGCAATGTATTTGCGGAGTATGGTTATTCGGAAGAAGAAATCGAAAAAAGAGTACAGGAGACATTTGAGACGATTTTTCATGGCAGCGAAGAGGAGCGCTTTTACCATGAAGCCGGGGAGGATATGGGATTTATGGAAGATACCGGCAATCATGATGCGCGGACCGAGGGCATGTCGTATGGCATGATGGTCTGTGTACAGCTGGATAAGAAAGAGGAATTTGACCGTCTGTGGAAGTGGACAAGAACTTATATGTATATGGATGAAGGACCGGGAAAGAATTATTTTGCATGGTCCTGCGCTTTGGACGGCACAAGAAATGCGGACGGACCGGCACCGGACGGGGAAGAGTATTTTGCTATGGCATTGTTCTTTGCATCAAGAAGATGGGGAGACGGAGAGGGCATTTTTAATTACAGCAGGGAGGCAAAAGCGATCCTGCATGAGTGCGTGCATAAGGGAGAACCGGGACATCCGGGCGATCCGATGTGGGAGCCTTCCAACAAACTGATCAAATTTGTCCCGGGACTGGATTTCAGTGATCCATCGTATCATCTGCCGCATTTTTACGAGCTTTTTGCGGAATATGCCGATGAGGAGGATCGTAAGTTCTGGAAAGGCGCTGCCGAAGCAAGCCGGGCCTACCTGCATAAAGCCTGTCATCCGGATACCGGATTGTCGGCAGAGTATGCGGATTATGATGGAACCCCGCACAGTGCGCATCAGGAGATCTTCGGCCGCCACGACTGGTATTACAGTGATGCCTATCGCACGATCGCAAATATCGCGATGGACCATCTGTGGTTTGACAAGGACCCGTGGCAGGTGCAGATTGCAGAGAAATTCCAGAAATTCTACTGCGAGGATCAGAAGGATCACTGGGACGGTGTCTTTTTGACCGACGGAACCAGACTGGAGGAGAAAGCACTGCATCCGGTAGCCATCATTGCGGTCAATGCCGAAAGTGCACTGGCTGCGGACGGAACTTATGCGAAACAATGTGTTGACAAATTCTGGAACACACCTCTTAGAACCGGTGAGAGACGGTATTACGACAATTTTTTGTATATGTTTGCGATGCTTGCTTTATCGGGAAATTACCGGATCTATTAGAAATGATGATTAGAAAATGAGGTATTGGAAAAGGTGGAGAAAGTGGGACACAGTGCGGAAATGATCCAAAAGGCGATTGCACAGGAAAACGGCAAGGTACATGTGAATGCACAAAGCATTCCGGAAAAATATCAGCAGAAGAGAGCCGATGAGGCCGGAGTGATCGAGCATATCCGCTACCCGTCAAAAGATTATTTTCTAGCTGGAAAAGAAATCACAAAGGAAGCAAATGTTTATCTTCCGTATGGTTACAGCCGGGATAAAAAGTACAACGTGCTCTACCTGATGCACGGAATCGGCGGAGACGAAGCCGAGTGGGGAATGGTTGATGAGGATTCGCTGGTAAAAAGAATGATGGACAATCTGATCTATTACAAAGAAATCGAGCCGTTCATCGTGGTGACACCAAACGGACGCTCCACCGAAAACTGTGCAAGAGAAGGTTCGGATTATAACTCGTTTTATGTGTTTGGCAAAGAATTGCGTTCGGATCTGATCCCGTATATGGAAGCGCACTATTCGACCTATGCGGTGGAAGGAGATCCAAGTGCTTCAAGAATGCACAGAGCGATGGCGGGACTTTCGATGGGAGGGATGCAGACGATTAACATCGGAATCGGAGAATGTATGGATCTGTTCAGTTATTTTGGTGCATTTTCCGCAGCACCGACCAGCAATCTGGCGGAGAAGACGGCAAAAATATTAGAGGATACTCCATATACCGTTGATTATTTTTACAATATCTGCGGAACGGAGGATGAGATCGCATATGACAGCGCGGCAGCAGCTGCAAAGAATCTTCCTGATTTATGCGATAAATTAACGGAACCTGATAATTTTATCTGGCAGGAATTAAAAGGCATGCATGATTTTCATATCTGGTATCTCGGCTTTTTCAATTTTGCGCAGATAGCCTTTAAGTAAATTGACGCGCGGTGTTATTTTACCAGTAAATGTAAAATTTCGCCGCGCGTGATTTATTTTATGTACAACGTTAGCAAACAAGCAGAATAAGAATTGGAAGTGCCCCAGCATGTGGGACAAAAATCACTAAAACATCACAACAAATTACACTCCTTGTTCAAAATCCAAGTCGGCAAACCCGAATTGTTTTACTGCAATTTGTCGGCTATTATTCTATAGTTTTTCCCTGTTTTTGTCGGCTTTGATTTTGCTACTATTAAGATACACAAAAATCTATTTAAGGAGGAAAATAGGAGTGGGAAAAATGGGGAAAATGGGGGCGTGCATTGCACTATCCGCGGCAATGATGCTCACGAGTGTAGGCAGTATGCTGCCGTCGGATTGGGGTATTGATACGGTATATGCGGATGAGACAAAGACAACAACCAAGACGTTCACCGCGGACCAGCTAGAAGCAATTTGGGGAAATGCAGAGTACAAACGTGAGAATGGACAATGGAAGCTTACCTTTGCAAATCAATATGATCAGGTAAAATGGAAAGTGCCGGAGACGATTGCACTTTCAGATGTGAAGTCCGTTACATTTCATGTTGCAGATCAAATAGGATCCGTTACTTTAAAAGTGTATAATGGTGGAGATGATGCAGAAGGTGCTAATACGCAGTATGGTTTGACAGGGAACAAAGAATATACGATTGAACCATCTGGAGAAGGTATTGTTGATGCAGTTGGACTTATGACAACTGACGAAACTGGAGCTGGTTCGTCAGTTAGTCTGATCAGTGTAACATTTGAATTAAAAGAAGGAAGCGGAAGCCAGAATACTTATGGCGATAACATCATCAAAGACGGCGATTTCAAAAGCGACAATGCAGCGGATTCATGGAATGCGTCGGCTGGAAAGTCAACCATCACGGTTGGAACTGAGAAAAACGAAATCGGTGACAGCGGCTTGAAAACTTATGGTGTGATCAATCGTGATCCTGCTACCGCTTCATCGGGAGACTGTTTCTCACAGGATATTACAAACGCTGTGGAACGCGGTGAAGAGTATCAGTATTCGTTCTGGGCAAAACTTTCGGACGTATACAAAGATGCACCGGAAGAACAGCGAAATGTTGATTTTGCGCCGTTTTATGTATCCGGTGGAGAAGCAACTTATCTTGGAAGTTATTCGACAGGCGTTCTTTCCGGAGAAGTTACGAAAACACTTACCGCAGGAGAGTGGACGAAGTTTTCCGGTACATTCAATGTTCCGAAGACCGCGGATCAGATTGTGATCCGTATTATTGAACAGGGTACAGACTACGGACAGGGTAAATGTGTCAAGGGCGCGTACTGCGTGACCGGTGTGTCGATGAAAAAGATCACAAAACCAAAACCGGAGATTGAAAAGGACATTCCAGATTGGAAAACATCCGTTACAGAAAGTCTTGGAAATGATTCAATCGCAGGTACTGCCATCATGTCAAGTGAGATTTCAGATGATACACTGATGGAACTTGTCGAGAAACATTTCAATGCGGTGACACTTGGCAATGAATTAAAGCCGGATGCACTGTTTAATTATCAGATCGGACAGTCTGTTGATTCTACAACAATTACGTTCCAAGGGAAGGAACTGAAGGTGCCGGTTGTTAATGATAAGCAAGAGAATTTAGATTTCTCACGCGCAGATGCAATGCTGGAAAAAATTCTTGAGTGGAATAATGCTAATCCGAAGAATAAGATTCGCGTTCGCGGTCATGTGCTGGTATGGCATTCACAGACTCCGGAATGGTTCTTCCACGAGGACTATGATGTTGCAAAGCCATACGCAGATAAGGAAACTATGAACCGCAGACTGGAGTGGTTTATTTTCAGTGTGTTTGATCATTATTTTGGAAAGGCTGCAAACGGAAAGTATGACGGACCCTTTTATGGCTGGGATGTTGTAAATGAGGCGGTCAATGGCAATACATACCGTGATGATAAGGTTATTTCTGATGCAAGTGATACAAGTACATCGGATACCCGTCATGGAAGCAATTCCATGTGGTGGAGAGTATACAAGAGCAACGAATTCATCATCAATGCTTTCAAGTATGCAAACAAATATGCACCAGCGAATGTAGAACTTTACTACAATGACTTCGGAGAGACGGACAACACCAAGTGTGAGGGTATCGTAAAACTGATCAAAGACGTGAAGTCTGCAGAAGGAACCAGACTGGATGCTTTTGGTATGCAGGCACATTACAATGTGGACGGTTTCTCGGCTGCACAGTTTAAGAGTGTAGCAAAGAAGTATGCACAGGCAGCCGGCAAAGTGCAGCTGACTGAGCTGGACTTTAAGGCAAGCAGTACCTACGACGGTACAGCGGCTACAAAGGAAAGCGAATACACCAAGATGGCATACTGCCATAAGAATCTGTATGAGGCGATCAAGGCGTTAAAGAATGAAGGAACAAACGTATCCGGCCTTACCGTCTGGGGTGTCATTGAGCCGAATTCATGGCTGCATTCCCAGTCGAATGTCGGTGGCGGAGCAAACGGCTCTGCACAGTGCCCGCTGCTTTTTGACGGAAACTATAAAGCAAAGCCTGCTTATTGGGCTTATGTGGATGCATCGCAACTTAAGCCGGCGATTCAGAAGGTTACTATTACAGAGGCGAAGGATGGCAATATTGCGGGAGAAACCTATACGATTGATCAGGGTGAGGTACAGGCAGAATTTATCCCGGTTTGGGATGCAGACGGTCTTACCGTACAGGTAAAAGTAAAAGATACAACCGTAAATGACGCAGATGCCGTTACGGTATATGTAGATCCGGACAATTCGGCATCGGATATCACACCACATAAGGTGACGGTTGCAAGAACAGCTGCTGCTGCGATCGCAGGCGGATATCAGGCAACCGTCAAGGTTTCGATGAAGGGTTTGAAAGTTGCACAGCAGATCAGTCTCGATGTTGTTGTAAACAATGACGGGGAGACAGGAAGCTTTAATGATCTGACCGGAAAGCAGGAGTCAAGCAGCAAGTATTATGCAGTGGCAACCATGAAGCCGGGCATCGAGAAGATCCCGTACGGAACAATTTCGGTTGACGGAGAGGAAGATGCCGCATGGAACAATGCGGTAAACATCCCGCTTACGATCAACAAAGGCTCCGAGGCTTCTGCCAATGCAAAGGTTCTCTGGGATGATGACAATCTCTATGTATATGCAACCGTAAACGACGCGGTATTGGATAAAACAGGCGCTCAGACGCATGAGCAGGATTCTCTTGAAGTGTTCATCGACGAGGACAACGGCAAGACCGCTTCCTATGGAGAGGACGATAAGCAGTATCGTATCAATTATAACAATGAGCAGTCCTTCAATGGTAAAAAATGTCTGGCAGAGAATGTCAAGTCTGCAACAAAAACAATCGATGGCGGATACGTGGTTGAGGCTGCTTTCAAGTGGACGGATATCAAGCCGGCAAACGGAACCAAGATTGGTCTGGAACTCCAGATCAACGATGCAAAAGGCGGCAAGCGTATCGGTACGTTAAGCTGGTATGATGAGACCGGAATGGGCTGGTCAGGCTCAAACGTATATGGTACGGTCGAATTAACCGGAAAGACCGGCAGCAATGGCGGCGGCTCGTCTGTAAATCCGGGAACTTCGGATACGAAGCCGGATGTGAAACCGGACGGAAAACAGGATACGACCATTGAGACATCCAGAGTGGAAATTACAGTTTCCGGCGGTAAGAAGGCTGAGGCATCGGTAACCATAACAAAGGATGCGCAGGGAAATGTGACCAGCGCAAATGCAACGGTATCGGGATCAAAGGGAACACTTACCGCAGATGTGGTAAAGCAGCTTACCGAGGCGGCAGGAACCGAAGATCTTACGATCATCGTGCAGGTTAAGAATACGAATGGTGATGTGAAATACACGGTTTCCGTTTCCGCAAAGAATGTGAAACATAATAAATCACTGAAGGCATTTGTTGTCAACCGTAAGACGGGTGAATATGAACTGATCAACAGCAAGACCTATAAGGCTGAGGACGGAAATCTGAATGTAAGTTTTGGAAAGAAGGGCGATTATGTACTTCTGACGACAAAGGAAGCAGCCAGAATTGAAAAAGAAATCCTTAAGACCATCGCTCCGAAGAAAACAAAGGCAACGGTTAAAAAAGGAAAAACAACGGAGTTTAAGCTTGACAGCAAGCTGAATCAGAACAATGTAAAGAAGGTAACCTACAAAACTTCCAAGAAGTCGATTGCTACCGTAAACAAGAACGGTAAGATCAAAGCAAACAGGAAAGGAACGGTAAAGATCAAGGCAATCGTGACTTTAAAGAATGGAAAAACAAAAACAGTATCCATGAAGATAGCCGTTCGATAGAAAATATTGACAGGAATACAATTACTATAGTTTGTCGGTAATTATTCCATAAAAAGCCCTCGTGACGCAAGCGGGGGCTTTTTTTATAATCAAATCACAAGAAAAGCATAATCCCAAAAGAAATAAAGCAGTAATAAAAGGGGGCATCCGGATGTTCTATAATAAAAGAAAAACAATCGGGGTCTTTTTGAACCGTGCAGAACTGGAATTCCAGCAGGTGCTCAGCAGATCGCTGACCGAGACGGCAAAACAATGCGATTATAATATTGTTTTCCTGACTTCATTTGGAATCCGGGAAACCGAGACAATGTATGATCTGTATGAGAAGAACGTTGTTGATTTTGCACCGATCGAAGAATTTGATGCAATTATTGTTGCGCTGGATACATACGATACACCCAGCTTTCGAATGAAACTGATCGAAGGTCTGAAAAACAGAGCGCATGGTCCGGTCATCAGTTTTCGTGAGGCGTCGGAGGGATTCTACGGGATACTCTCGGATGCCAATTCGATGGTGGAGGAGCTGGTAAAGCATATTGCAAATACGCATTCTGTGAGAAATATCTGTTTTATGGCAGGATACAAGGGGCATTATGACAGCCAGATCCGAGAACAGCATTACCGGCTGGCGATGGAGGAACTCGGACTTCCGGTCTATGAAAATTCAATTTTTTACGGAGATATGTGGAAAGGAAAAGGCGAGCAGGCATACGAATTTTTCTTTTCCGATGAAACGCATCGTCCGGAGGCGATCGTCTGTGCGAATGACTTTATGGCGAGAGCACTCACAATCGCGCTTGAAAAACACGGAATTTTGGTACCGCAGGATGTTATGGTCAGTGGCGTGGATAATTCACCGGAATCATGTGATGTACTTCCGCAGTTGACATCGATCTCCGTGGATTATGAAGCGATGGCAAAAGAGGCGGTCTATCTTGTGAGGGATCTTCTTGAAGGTGTGCCGAGGGAACGTAATATCTATGTTCCGGCTAAAATTCTGTTTCGGGAGAGTACGAAGGATTGTACCGACCGGGAGGATAAGAGAAGTGATGAAATCTACCAGAAACTGATTGAGATCCGGGAGAAACACAACCGGCAATCCTATTTTTCGACGGACATGGACGGATGCACCGATTATGCGGAGATGAAACAGATTGTAGCCAAGAATCTGCATCTTCTCGGAACGTGCAAAGAATTTTATCTCGGGCTGCTCGGTGAAGAAAAGGATCATATCCGGTATTTTAAGCAGGATATTACTTCGTATGCAAAACTCGGAATGGAAATCAGGGACGGTCAGATATTGCATGTATCCGGGGAGTGCTTCCGGCAGAAAGATCTGCTTCCGGAGGAAGTGTGTGATGATAGCTGGAAAGTATATTATATCCGGGTATTGCATAATCGGGAAAAAAATTTCGGCTATACCGTTGTACAGTTTGAAAATCCGTTGGACGGACCGGACGAATTTTATCATGACTGGAATTTGACCTTAAGCCAGACGATCAATAATTTTTATACGACAAAATACCTGATCCGGCTGAATCACGAAAATCAGGAAAAAAGTGTGACGGATTATCTGACCGGATTAAATAACCGCCGCGGCATGGAAGATTACATCAATGAGAAGTGGCCGGAGTGGATCCTTGAAAACCGGTATCTGATCTGCGCAAGCGTAGATGTGGACGGATTGAAAGTGATCAATGATTCTTATGGACATAAGGAAGGCGATTGGGCAATCTGTGCCGTTGCGGAAGCAATACGCAAGGCAATTGGCAAATACGGCATTGCAGCCCGAACCGGAGGGGATGAGTTCGTGTTTGTTCTGACCGGAGCGAATGCCGGACTTGTCAGGGATGTGGAGAATCAGATCCACCATTATCTGGATGAGGCAAACGCGCAAAGTGGTAAACCTTACCGGGCGGACTGCTCGATGGGACATTATATGACGCAGATTACGGCGCGTGAATCGTTTGAAGAATGCATGCGCATGAGTGATATAGAAATGTATAAAGAAAAGAAAGCAAAGAAAGTAGGGAGGTAATGATTATGAACGGACCGGCAGCACCAAAGGATCCGGAAAAGAAAAGACCATATTTTTACATTATGAAGGATAAAGAAATCTTCGGAGCAAAACAGGAAGACGGAAGTGCGATTCATTTTATCTATGAGAGTGACGGAAGACTGATCAACAGCGCACAGATCGTCGGAAATATTACGGATGAGAACATGCTTCGGTTGTTGGAGACGGTGGAGGGATTCGGCAAGCTTGTACACAGTATCGGGGTGTCTGTTGAGACCGACAATCCAAAGGAGGAGATGGAGTTCATCTTCCAGATGTACGGGAAAAAAGATCTCTACGGAGGCGGAACCAATCTGCGATGCAGCCTGACCGGAGACGGAATGGAACGGCGCATTTATCTGTCGGATTATACCTGGACAGAGGATGATTATATTCCGGGACAGATCAAGTTCATCATGAGCGTACCGGAAAAGATGGGAAAAGCCAGCGTTCGGTTTTATCTGAACGACGGATATACGGCTCCGGAAGAGGTGGAAGAAAAAGCGGTGGATACGAAATCGGAACTGTACTGCACGATGATCGAGCGTTCTCTCATGAATCTGGGCAACACCTACCGTATCCGCAAAGCGATCGAGAAGGCGAGAGCCGGAAAAGAAGTAACGCTTGCCTATATCGGAGGTTCGATCACGCAGGGGGCGGGAGCAACACCGATCAATACCGCGTGTTATGCCTATAAGTCCTATCAGCTTTTCAAAAGCAGATTTGCGATGGGAGATAATGTTAAATTTGTGAAAGCGGGCGTTGGAGGAACCCCATCGGAGCTTGGAATGCTCCGCTTTGACAGAGATGTGTTAAGAGACGGCGAGAAGCCGGATATCGTAGTCGTAGAATTTGCGGTCAACGATGAGGGCGACGAGACGAAGGGCGATTGCTACGAAAGCCTTGTGCGCAAGATCTTAAAGCTGGATTGGAATCCGGCGGTCGTTCTGCTTTTTTCCGTATTTGCCAATGACTGGAATTTGCAGGATCGCTTAAGTCCGGTCGGCAGACTGTATGATCTGCCGATGGTCAGTATCAAGGATACCGTAGTGGAGCAGTTTACAAAGAAACCGAACGAGGGAAGGGTTCTGACAAAAAATCAGTTCTTTTACGATATGTTCCATCCGAGCAACCTCGGCCATACCATTATGGCAGACTGTTTACAGTATCTGTTTGAGCGCTGTGATTTAAGCGAGCATGCAAGACTTGACGCTTTTGAGAGCGGCCTGACCGAGGAGGGAATGCTTGCACAGCAGCTGCAGATGAAGCCGGCAATCGGCAAAAGCTTTGAGCATGTACGGCTTCTGGATAAGAAAGATGTCTATGATGAGGCCAAAATTGATGCCGGTGGCTTCTGTGCAACGGATGATCAGCTCCAGAGTGTGGAGATGGATGACCGGTTAGAATTGACACCGGAGTTTCCGTACAATTGGATGTACGATGCAACGATGCCGGAGAATGCTGCCTTTACAATCCGCATCCATTGCAAAGCGCTTGTGTTGATCTTTAAGGATTCCGGAGAAGTGGACGTTGGAAAGGCGTATGTCGATGTGGACGGTGAGCGTCGCATGACGGCGGATCCGCATATTAACAACTGGCAGCACTGCAACGCGATGATCGTGTTCAATGAGGATGAAAGCGCCGACCATACGGTACGCATTGAAGTTGCAGAAGAAGACAGAGACAAGAAGTTTACAATTTTAGGATTTGGTTACGTGTTATAAGGAGGAGTAAAATGGTTACAGTTAAGAATCCAATTTTAATGGGATTTTATCCGGACCCTTCCATTTGCAGAAAGGGAGAGGATTATTATATCGTCAATTCAAGTTTTGTGTATGCACCGGGAGTGCCGATCTTTCACAGCAGAGATCTCGCACATTGGGAGCAGATCGGTAATATTTTAGACCGTCCGTCGCAGCTTCCTGTGGCGGGAGCGGATATCTCAGATGGTATTTATGCGCCGACGATCCGCTATCATGATGGTTTGTTTTATATGATCACGACCAATGTGACGCACGGCAACAATTTTATCGTCACAGCGGAGAATCCAGAAGGACCGTGGTCCGAGCCGTATTATCTCGGCGACGATGCCCCGGGCATCGACCCGAGCCTTTTTTTTGACGATGATGGCAAATGTTATTATTGCGGAACCCGTCCGAATCCGGAGGGCGTTCGCTATAACGGGGACTGGGAGATTTGGATTCAGGAATTGGATCTTAAGACCATGAAGCTGGTCGGTGAGAGCATGGCAATCTGGAAAGGTGCGGTAAAGGGATGTATCTGGCCGGAAGGTCCGCATATTTACAAGATCGATGGTTATTATTATCTGCTCCACGCAGAAGGCGGAACCGGTCCGGAACACAGTATTACGGTGGCACGCAGTAAGAAGCTGTTCCAGTGGTTTGAAGGCTGTCCGCGCAATCCGGTTTTCACACACCGCAATCTTGGTATGGATTATCCGGTCATCTATGCGGGACATGGAGATCTGGTTGATGACGGCAAGGGAAACTGGTATGTTGTAATGCTTGCATCAAGACCTTGCAAAAAGCATAGCAGCATGGGGCGTGAGACTTTCCTTGCCAGGGTGATCTGGGAGAAAGGCTGGCCGGTGATCGCTCCGGGGGTCGGACATCTGGAGGACGAATTTACGATCGATATGCCTGAGCATCGCTTTGCGGAAGAAATTACGAATTCCGATGTCATTCATTTCTGGGGAGAACAGCTGGATCAGCGGCTGGTGGCGATCGAGGACTGGACATCCGGAATTTATTCGCTGACCGAACGTGAGGGTGCACTTCGGATGTACCTTCGCAAAGAAAAGATTTCCGAGAGAGCAAACTGTGCATATCTTGGTGTAAGACAGAAGAGTTACCGCTTTGTCGCAGAGACCGGAATGGAATTCTATCCGGACAATGAGTCGGAGACGGCGGGACTTGTGCTTTACCAGAATAATGAAAATCATCTCCGGTTTGAAGTGGTGCGCGTGGATGGAGAAGTTTGTTTTGTGGTAACCAGCTGTATTCATGGAGATGAGCAGACGCTGGCAACGACACGGCTGGAGAAGAAAGGAAAATTAAAGATCCGCCTGCAGTGCCGCAATCAGTGTGCCCGTGTCTGGATTTCGGAAGGCAAAGGATATGTATCCGTTGCGGAAAATCTGGATCTTCTTGCTTACACGACAGAGGAAGCCGGAGGCTTTGTAGGATGCACAGTCGGTATATATGCATCTTCCAACGGTAGCGACAGTACAAATTATGCTGATTTCGAATGGCTGACATGCCAGTCGATGGATTGATAGAAAGTGTTTAAGATGAGAAAATGAAATAATGAGTAGACAGACAAAAGAATATGCAAAGAAACTGGTTGCACAGATGACGGTTGAGGAAAAAATGAGCCAGATGCTCTATGAGTCACCGGCGATCGAGCGACTTAATATTCCGGCATATAACTGGTGGAATGAGGCTTTGCATGGTGTTGCAAGAGCCGGCGTGTGGAAGCAAAACTCTCCTGCAGGATATGCAGGAAGCTTACGAGAAGGGACTTGTTTCCGAGGAGGCGATCACAGAAGCGGTGGAGCGCCTGATGGAAGTTCGTATTCGTCTGGGTATGATGAAGGATTATCCGTCCCCGTATGAAGACATTACCTATGATAAGGTAGAATGTCCGGAACATGTGAAGTTGTCTGTTGAAGCGGCAAGAAGAAGTCTTGTTCTGTTGAAAAACGAGAATGCGTTCCTGCCGTTGGATAAAAATAAGATACAGACCGTCGCAGTCATCGGTCCGAATGCGAATTCAAGAGATGCGCTGGTGGTCCGCAGAGAGGGTGCGCAGACACCGGTTGAGTATTAGCGTGCAGAAATATCAAGAAACAATTTTAAATATAGTCTCGTATATGTTATAATGAATTTAATCGGTTGTACGAATGAGGAGCAGGTCGAAAAATCTGCTCCTTTATCGCTTTGTTGTGTGTGAATTTAGAGGGATTGGTATGAATATCATCGACAAGTTCATCAAGGTAATGGAAAGATATATGGATAATCTTTCTATTAAGAAAAAATTTATACAGTTATACATTTTCTGTGTTTTTTTACCGCTGATCATTACGGACAGTGTCGTCTTATATATTGTAGACAGCATGGAATCGCAGCGGCAGTATCATGAGATGGCAAATGTTGCGAATGCAGTCAGCTATAATATCAGTGCACTGGTGGAGAATGCGGGAGAAATTGCCAAAAGTATGTACACCAATAGAAGGATGAATACCTTTTTGGAGAAGCAATATGAGAGCACTTCGGATTATTATACGGAATATCAGAATTTCTTTCAGGATTCGACGTTGGAAAACGTACTCGGCATGAATCAGATCGTCTTTACCCTGTATACGGATAATCCTACCATGGTAAAAGGGGGAAAGATTGATACTATGTCAAATCTGAAGAAAACGGCAGCGTATGCGGCGTGGAAGGAACGGGGCGAAAACGAAGGGCTTTTTTTTATATATGAAAATAAAGGATATGCCAATTCCTATCGCCGTAAGATCATTCTATTGCAGAATCTTGATTTCTTTTCCAAGGATCAGGAAAAGATGTTGAAGATTGAATTCGATTACAACAGTATGATGCGGATGCTCAGGCGGATGAAGTTTGATAATGAAGTTCACATCTGTCAAGGGGATGAGATCGTACTGAGTAACGGATATTTCAGTGGTGTCGGTAATGCGTTTGATACAATCAGTGTGCAGCAGAAGACGGGGTATAAGCAGTCGCTTTGTCTTCACGGAGCGCAGCTGGACATCTATGTGCTGAAATCAGACAATGGAATATGGGATCGAATTGCAAGGGATCTTCCGCTTCTTGGTTTTCTGGTAATCATCAATGTGGTTCTTCCGGTGGGATTTGTGCTGCTTCTCAATCGTTCGTTCACAAAGAGAATCCGGGGACTGAGCAAAGTGTTTCAATCGGTAAACGGGGAACATCTTGTCCGGATGACACACGAAAACGGCGGGGATGAGATTGGCAGCATGATCCGGAATTACAACCGGATGGTAGACCGGACGAATGAACTGATACAGACGGTATACAAAAACAAGATCAAAGAACAGGAAATTCTGGTGGGCAGAAAGAATGCGGAACTTTTAGCGTTGCAGAGCCAGATCAACCCGCATTTTTTATTTAATGCGCTGGAGAGTATCCGCATGCGGAGTCTCTTAAAAAAGGAAAACGAGACGGCAGATATGGTAGAAAAGCTGGCGATCATGCAAAGGCAATATGTGGATTGGGGAAATGATTTGGTACGGATTGAACAGGAACTTGAATTTGTGAAGGCCTATCTGTCCCTGCAGAAGTATCGCTTTGGGGATCGCTTGAATTACAATCTTGATATCGCAACGGAATGTATGCAGAACCGGATACCGAAGCTTACCATTGTAACATTCGTGGAGAACGCCTGTGTGCATGGAATCGAAAGTAAGGCATCACCAGGATGGATTTTTGTAAGAGTCTATAAGAAGGACGGACAATTATGGATTGAGATTGAAGATACGGGAAGCGGGATGAATCAGCAACAGATTCTGCAGATTCAGAATGATATGCAGAATGCGGATATCCAGATGCTGAAAGAACGCAAGAGTGTCGGCATGCTGAATGCATGTTTGCGCCTTCGAATGCAGACGAAGGATCATGTATGTTTTGAAATCGATGGTGAAGAAGGCGCAGGAACATGGATTACGATCCGTATTCCGATGGAGTATGTATAAGGGGGAAGAAAGATGTTAAAAGTATTGCTTGTGGATGATGAGCCTTTTATTATTCAGGGATTAAAGGTATTGATCGACTGGGAACAGGAAGGTTATACGATCGCAGGGACTGCGTCAAACGGAAAAGAGGCATATGATTTCCTGAAAAAGGAGAGCGTAGATCTGATCATTGCGGATATCCAGATGCCGGTCATGACAGGACTGGAGCTGCAGGAAACGATACGAAAAGAAAATCTTTCAAATGCCTACTTTGTGATCTTAAG
>ERZ824480.1093-NODE-1093-length-26330-cov-5.338725_pt1 | contig 26330 bp, 28 predicted proteins | sample MGYA00519861_ERZ824480 | MGnify/ENA primary metagenome ERZ824480 (study PRJEB31778, sample SAMEA3449152) | human gut metagenome | biome: human gut; feature: human-associated habitat; material: faeces | place: United Kingdom | collected 2010/2012 ... | reverse complement strand
ATAAAGGGAAAACACAGAATATAAGTCTTTTATGAGAACATTTTGAGAACAAAATCAAGAATAAGAAGAGTTATTTTGACTAATAAGTTGAAATAGCTCTTCTTTTTTGCTTGAAAAGCCGATAAACAAAGGGATCTGGAACTTTAAGCCTGATAAAAAAACAAATTTGTTTAACGTTGGTCACAAAAGAAAGAAGAAGTTGATTAAAGGAAAAGGTATAGTGCCACTAACTTCTATTTGGAAAGTAAAAGGACTAAAGTAGAACTACGGTCAAACAAAAACAATTTAATCAAAAGAGAAAAAGGAGATTACAAATATGACAGACAAGATGTTTAAGGAAGTTGATGCACCTGAACATTACAAGGCTGCAAAGGATAAGAAAATAAGAATTAAGGACACAGGAAAAGTTCAGAAACGTACAGTTACAGACGAAAGAATCCCTGTGGTACCTGACACACCACAGACAGGCATTAATGGAAAAACAGTAGGAATGGTAGTTTCACTTATTTCATTATTAATTGCACTTGGATGTTTTGCATGCGTAAGAGCAAAGGACAAGTCAAAATACAATTTCAAATAGGATAAGGAGTTTTTAATAAGCACAGAAAGATATATTTTACAACGGATAAAAAGAGAGAGTATGAGGTGTTTGCAGTGATGAGTGTTAACATACATAAGTTTGAATACTGGAAATTCGTAATGGCAAGGAATAAGGAAGAGCACGTGAATGATAAGATTAAATGCGAATAGTACTAGAAATAGTACTGTTCGCATTTATTTTTTTGCAATTAAAGAGAAAAAAGTGTACAAATTTTGAAATAAAAAACAGAAGGAAGAGAATGAGAACAATAAAATATTTTGACAAGGAAATTTCTGTTGATGAATTTATCAAACAGCAGATTATAAGAAATGATGGAACTAGAAGCTTGGTGTACAAACATAAATTAGTAGAAGAATGTGAGAAGAGAAATATTAAGACAGCTGTTACATCCACAAAGGAGCAGCTCACAGAACTGCTTGCAGATTCAGGAATGTCATATAAAGAACTTGCTGACAGGTATGGAATTGGTGTTACAAGCAAAAATTATCAAGAGGCATTTGGAATTACACACAAGCAAGTGAAAAAACTTGAGAAAAAAGGAATATTAAAGGTAGTAGGAAATTATGAATTTAGAGCTTACGGAAGGGTACTTAAAGCACCATTATATGATGCTTACCAGCTTGCAATGATAGCTGATGAAACAGTTAAAGAAATATGAAAGGATGGGATAGTTAATATGGCGCATCATGATAAAGTAAAAAAGACACTGGAGAATAGAAGAAAATTACGAGAGGTAATACATATGAAAAACAAAATTAATAAAGCAATGAAAGTTTTAAAAGTTGTATTGAATATTTTCATGTGGACGTGTGGAATGGTATTCATATTATTTCTTTTTTATGATACTGATTCCGAAGAGACCGCAATGCTGATACATAGCACATTTGGATATTTCATTACATTTTTGATTATTTACGCTTTGTACAGAATGGCGAAAAAATTAATTTTTCACATAGATACTATGAATAAAGAAAGTAACAGTAAGGAAGTTTGAAAGGGGAATAAAGAATGAGCGAAGAACAGTTCAGGGAACTAAAAAGAAAATGTGTGCCGGTAATGGTAGTTACTTTAACGATGGTAATTGCAACATTAATAATATTCATTGTCTTATTAAGAATGATGTTGTTAAGGTGCTGATTATATAAATAAATTTAAAGGAGGCGGCATATATGCCAAGAGCAAGAATATCATACGAACAGAGAGTCATCATAGAAGACATGAGAAAAAACGGGTATAAGGCGAGGGACATATGTGAAGCTTTAGGAATAAGTTCTTATGATTATCAAAGAGAGCTTATGCTTGGTTTTACTGAAGAAAAAAAATACAGTGCAATGAAGGCACAGATGAAGTTGAAGTAGGAGGAAGAATGAATGGATGCACCAATATATGTATTTGAAGACGCAGTTAACTTTATTGCGGAAAGATGCAACACAGATAGGGAAACAATAGAGAAAATATTAATGTTGGAAGATGATTATATGAGAAGTGTTGGAATAATCATAGAAGAAATGGAGTGATTTAAATGAAAAATTCAGAAACAGAAAAAAAAGAGAAAAAGAACAATAAGACACTCAAAAAAATGTACAATCTGCTCTATGCAATGGAAATGTATTGGTAATGGAGAATGCGATGGAAAATATTAAGATGACAAAGGAAGAACTTGTTGATGCAATGCTTGATAATCGAATTACATTTGAATTTGATTACAGTGTGATCAAAAAGAAGAAAAGAAAGAAAAAAGCAAGTAGGGACAGAACATTAGAATTTTTGGAAAAATTGAAAAAAGTTAGCTTTATAAAAAAATAAAAAGCTAATTAAAATAAATGTACATTGAAAACAGAATACGTATGAATTGTTTAAATGCTGAAATCTTTATCTATCATTTAAAATCAAAATATATTATAATTGGATAACATAAATTATTAAAATTCAAATTGAAACAATAGTGAACTTAGACGGGGAACTGAAGGGGCGATATATCGGCTGCCGGAATACATATGAAGGGAGCTGATGCCAATGGTTACATATGGAGATTTATTCAACTTTGTAATTATGCTTTGCACTGTTATTACACTTGTATTAGCTATCATTAATGCAAAAAAATAACGCCCCTGTCTGGCAATGATGTGGGACGTTACTTTTTGTAACCAAACAATCAACCGGCGGCTAGGTTTTCACCCAGCTTTCAGTTCTCTGTTTAAGTTCATTATAACACAACGATTTGAATTTTCAACCGATAATGAAGAGGAGGGATTACATGAAAAAGTTAAAACACGTAATGGCAGGAGCTGCATTAATGATAATGTTTGGATTAACATTAAACAGCAACGTAAAGGCTGAAATAACTTATGACCTTAATGGAAACAGGGTTGATGTTTCAAGCTGGACCAAACAGACATCAATGAAGGATGGAAGCTACAAAATCATATCATCAGAATCAGGAACAATTGCTTACTTTGATAAGGAAGGTAATCTGTTAAAGGTTGAAAACAAGGCAACAGGACAAATTATTGTGAATAACATAAAAGAGTCTGAAACGACAACAGTTAAGAAAACAGATGAAACGGTAACTGTTAAAGATAGGGTTACAATGCCAAAGGTTAAGAAACTGAAAAAGACAGTTAAGCATTCTTACTATAAAGGGGTAAAATCCATAAAGAAAAATGGTAAACCAAACATGGGCAAGATAAAGTATGATTATGGAATTAAGATTTACTGGAAGAAGGTTAAGGGTGCAAAGGGGTACGAAGTGTACAGATATGAAAATGCCAAGGAATGTTGGACGAAGATAAAGACAACGAAGAAGACATCCTACACACTTACAAACATGCTTGAAGGTGAGAATGTTAAGATAAGAATAAGAGCATACAAGAAGTCAGGCAGTGGTAATGAATACGGAAAGTATTCAGATACATTAAGTTTTAAGACTAAGAATATGTATACCAAGATATACAAAAATGGAAAGACAAAAGGATTTTTCAGTAAATGGGCATCGGAAGATGCATTTGTCATTCAAAACGATATGCGAGTTAAAGTTGGTGCAAAACCATTAAAGTGGAGCGACAGAATATATGAAATAGCATCTCTTAGAGCATACATGATGGCAACAAAAGATGGGTTAACTCATAAGGGATTGGATAGAGATATAAAGTCAATATTTGCTAAATATAAAGTTAAAGATAATAAATTAAAAGAAGATAAGTATTGGAAATTAGATATGTTAGCAGAAAATGTGGCAGGGGCATTTAAAACACCAAAAACAGTAGTAGCAAGTTGGAAAAATAGTAAAAGGCATTATAAAAATATGGTAAATGAAGATTATAATACAGGAGCTATAGCAGTGTATAGAGTATATGATTTTAAAAAAAATCATATGACAAAATGGTGTTCAGATTTTTCAGATTATTCAGATTATGATTATCTTTTCAATGAAGTAATGTAAATAAAATAATTAATAAAGACAGTTCATACGTAAATGTATGGACTGTTTTTTTATACATTAAGTTAAAACAGATGTTAAATATCTTTGGATATATGACATAAATAAAAACACAGGAGGTTATTAAAAGTGAAAAAGAAGAAACTCTTAAACAGATTGTTGTCTGCTTTATTGGCAGTAATAATGGTCATAGGTTTAATTCCAATGGGTTCAGTTACAGTCAAGGCAGAAACAAAGAACGCAACACTGTCTAATCTGGGGACACTGGGAACAGTGAAGATTGGCAGTAAGTCAGAAAGCGGCACATGGTATCAGACCGAAGTCGAAGGAACCCCGGTGTTCTGCTTGGATTTGGGAAAGGCATGCCATGCAGGCGATGTCTATGAAAGCAGTGATGCTACATATTCAAGCAACAGTAAAAATGAAAAAAAGGCCTTGGAGGCAAAGATTGGTCACTGGTATTCAGTAACAAAAAAAGAAGCTACGAAGGCATGGGTTTATGCACAGGCACTCATGTGGGCTTGTGAAGAAGGACAGACTTCTGAAAAAAATCTTACTAATGTAATAAGTCAGGTAAGAAAAAATACCGGATACTATGACAGCAAGAGTGCTGCGGCTTTATACGATGAAATCTTTAAGATATCAGCTACTGTTTCCTGCAAGATTAAGATATGGAAATATGGCGGAAGCGGAGAGTACAGACAGGTTTTAATGGAAATTGAATCAGGAAATCAGCCTGAATACAAATACGAAAAAATCAATGACACCTTGGTTTATCGTCAGAGAATTACCATTGATAAGACAGATGAAGACGGTAACCCGGTATCACAGGTTCCGTTTGAAGTTACGGCACAGAACTACAAGGAACTGTATGACTACAAGGTTAACGGCTGGGGAGATGCCGAAACCGGAGATGCAGATGGAGAAAGCGTGTTTAGCTCTGTAGCTGAGACGGATTCAAGCGGAAGAATAACATATAAGTTTAATTATCAGATACAGAGTAAGAATTACGGATATGTAAAGGCTTCTGATTTGGAATCAATGACTGCTGATGATAAAAAAGACATTAAGAATAAGATGGATGACAAAAACATAAATTATTCATCTGACCTTACAAAAGCGGGGGCTGAAAAGCTGGTAAAGGATGACCTTGATGCACAGATGAAGAAAATCAGCAATCAATATGCAGTCAAGGAAGTTGGTGCCGGAAGTGATGACATGCTTGTCAATTCCGAGTATGCAAATGGAAAGATAATCACAATCGAATCTGCAGGAAGCTGGACTAAGGTTAACGGTTCATGGCCAGAAACAGCAGATAAAACTTATGCAGATTATGGTAAGGCAACAAAACTTGGAATTGTAAATAAGTACAAGAAGGCAACTATTGTTGTAAATAAAAAAGTTGAAAACACATCAGACAACACAGCTCACGGTGACACATCTGTTGATGGAGCAGTTTACAGAATGTACACTGATGCAGCCTGCACAAATCCGGTTACAACAGTTTATGATGCAAACGGAAATGCAAAGGCAGCATCTGATTACACAATCAAGAATGGAACACTTGAAACTGATTACATAAGAACAAAAGATACGGTGTACATTAAGGAAATCAAGGCACCGGAAGGATTCTTCCTTGATCCAACAGTTCATCAGATTAAGGTGGATGGTTCACAGTTCGATGTTGAATACAAGGCAAAGGCAGTTATTGAGGATTCTTACGAAAGTGAGAAAAAGGGATTCTTTGAAGTGTACAAGATGTCATCTGACGGTTCTACAGGACCTGCAGATTTTGAAGAGGGAGCAGAGTTCCAAATTTATCTTAGATCAAATGGAAGCTATGACAACTGCAAGGATGACGAGCATTCAACACTTACAATTGATAAAAAGGGAAGTGCAAAGACTGCATCAGCTTTGGCTTATGGTACGTACGTGCTTCATCAGACAAAGACAGGTGCAAAGGACACTGAAAAGATTGATGACCAAATCATTGAAATTGGTAAGGACATCACAAGTGAGGGACTTAATTACAAAACATATACATATCTCTATAACAACAAACCATTTGAGGCATACTTAAAGGTTGTTAAAAAGGATGGAGACACAGACAAGACAGTACTTAAGGCAAACACAAAGTATCAGATTTACAAGGTTAACAAGGATGGAAGCGAGACAAAGGTTGTACAACAGTATTCAAATGGAAACAAGCTTGTAGACATTGACACATTCGTTACAGATGAATCCGGAGAAATAATGACAGTCAAGGCTCTTAAAAGCGGACAGTACAAGATTTACGAAATTGACAGTGCATCAGGGCTTGTCATTAAGGATGAATTTATTGACGTAACAATTGGAAGTGGCAATCCAAATTATACATCATGGACTGATTCAGAAGGAAACAGTCACGCACTTGTTACAGTAAACTATGTTAATAAGGAAGCAAAGGGAAAGCTTACACTTACTAAGTCAGGTGAAGTGTTAAAGGGCTTTAACCACTATGTTTCAAATCCTGAAAACAATAAGTTTGTATTTAAGACAGATTATTTGAAAGGACAGAAATTTACAATTTATGCTGCAGAGGACATAGTAACGCAGGATAATCAGGGAACAAACTGGTTTGATAAGGGCGAAAAGGTGGCAACGGTAACAACCGGAAACGGAGCAGAATTTACAAAGCAGTGCAGCGACATCACAACTTCAACAGTTGATGATGAAACCGGAGCAGTAACTATATATCTCCCACTTGGTAAGTATACAGTGAAGGAAGAAGAAACACTTTATGGTTATGTAATTCCTGATAAGAATACATGGGACATTGAATTTAAGTGGAATGATGCAAAGACAGATGTTGTTAGCAATTCAACAAAAGACACAGACAAGGAAGGCAATCTTAACATTAAGAATGAAAGAGCAAAGGCTGATGTCGAAATTAACAAGAAGGACATGACAGCAGACCTTGGAGTGGCATACACAGTATTTAATTTTTACACAAAGAATGACATTTATAATGCTGATGGTGAATTGCTTCTTAAGGCTGATGAACTCGTAACAACAGTAAAAACAGACAAGAATGGTAAGGCTGCCATCAATACGGATCTTCCAATTATGAGTGAGGGATACAACAAGGCAGAAGACAAGACAGGTCTTAATAGCGGTGATTATTACTTTGTAGAAGACAAAATTTCAAACAGTTACTACATTGACAAGACACCTGTAGACATTCACTTGGAATACAAGGATGCAAAAACCGTAAAAATCAAGGCAGAGGCAAAGAAACTTAATAAGGCTACAGAAGTCAACCTGTCAAAGGTAAAACTTACAGACAATACAGAACTTGCAGGAGCATCACTTAAGGTTATTGATGATAAAGGCAATGAAATCATTTCATGGGTTAGCGGAAATGCTGATTCAATAAAAATAACTGACAAGGCAGATGAACTTGGTTACAGAAACCTTAGGGCAACAATGGTAAACGGCAATCTTGTAATCAACGGTCTTTTACAGAATGCAGTCTATGAAATGACGGAAACAAGACCGGCAGACGGATTTGCAACTGCAGAAAGCATCAGATTTAAGTTAACAGAGGGAAATGCTAACGGAGAAGTTACAACAATAGCTACAGTTATTGGAAATGACGGAAGTGAAAGCGTTCAGCCTGAAAACAAGGTAGTAATGAAGGATGACACAACAAAGGTAAGCTTTTCAAAAACTGCAATTACAGGAAGCAGGGAGCTTCCGGGATGTGACTTAAAGATTATCGATGAAAACGGCAATGTCATTGAAAAATGGACATCAACAAAGAAACCGCACGTAATTGATGGAAAGCTTGTTGCAGGAAAGACTTACAAGTTTACTGAAACAAGACCAAAAGATGGTTATGCAACTGCAGAAACAGTTAAGTTTACCGTAAGTGACACAGGAGAGATTCAGAAAGTCAGAATGAAGGATGACACGATTAAGGTTGAAGTTCTTAAGACTGACAAGAAGGATAAGGACAAGGTTCTTAAGGATGCCGAGTTTACATTCAAGCTTAATGGAAAGGTAGTTGCAAAGGCGACAACTAACAGCAAGGGAATTGCAAAAATATATGGAAAACTTGCTGCAGGAAAGACTTACAGGGTTGAAGAATCAAAAGCTCCTGAAGGATATAAGAAGGTACCCGCATTTGATTATAAGGTTAAGGATACCGGAGACATTCAGATAATAAAGGTATCCGATGAAAGAAGCGGTGATGCAACTCCTAACACGCCTAACTGGAATGGTTCAGGTGCAGTTTCACCAAAAACCGGTGACATGAGCAATCCGCTTTTATGGATAATGTTGTTTGTTCTTTCCTCAATTACATTGGCAGTTACGGCACATGGAATGAGAAAGAAAGATGAAGAATAAATTATTTACTTTGTTTTTCACATTTTTACTTTTATTAATGTTATCGCAGGTTTCCGTTTTTGCGGAAACCGAGACGATGACAAAAGTGGAAACATACAAAAGCAGTGATGAAAAGGAAACAAGACAGAGTGAAACACAGATTAATGACAATGGAGTAAATTATAAGCTCGTAAATGAAACTTATGAAATCATTAATCAGGAAGATAACTTTAAGGATAAAGTTAAAACCCTGACGGTTAATAAGGAAACAAAAAACAAAAAATATGCACCAAAAAAGAATATTACAAGAAACGGCATTAAATATGAGCTTAAGTCAGTTGAGGATAATGTGAGAACAGTCAGAAAACAAAAAGGAAGAAAGGTGACAGGGTATCTTTCATTTGACTCAAAAGAAGCTGCAATGAGCGCTCCCAATGAAAAGGTGTTCAGTGCAGGCGGAGCAACGGCTAACTGTAAAAAGAAAAACATGGTGAAGGAAAAGGCTGCAGGCTGGCAGAGCAGTTACATTGACTTTACCTTTACATCATCTGACAGAGATTATTATGAATGGAACGGTCATGAAATTGACGGAGATTCGGATAATCCGCTTAAGGGATATGATGATGAAATTCTAAAAAGCATTAACGTGGATAAGAGTAATTATAAAATAGGAGATACTTATTGGAAGGGCTCGGCACATATAAAAAATGGCATTTATACAAGAAAACTCCGGGTGGAAGTTAAGAAAAAAGTACCCCATTACAGGGTTAATTATGAAGGCTATTCAGATGATGAAACAGAGGACATAATAACTTACAAACTTACATATGAGGGAACAGTACAGATTAAGACCGGTACAACCTACAAAATAAAAAAGACTGCTTTTTATGAAAAAGTTCCTGAACCTAAAAAAACGGTGAAGGAAGTTCTTATGAGTATAGGAGTACTCATACTGGAAATATCCTTGGTTGGTGTTCTGTTTATTATCTTTTTTAGAAAAGGTAATGAAAATAAAGAAAAGATTAAAATTAAAAAAAAGTAACAGCGTAAATGTAAGATATTTATGCATAACTATTGATAACATTTTCTATATGTCAATTAATATATATCACGAAAACTCTTATTAAATGGCATTAATTTAATCAAAAACAGAAAGGAATTTATAGATGGATAAATTAGCAAATAACATTAAAAACATACTTGAATCATGTACGCCATATGCATGGATTTTACCAATGATAGGGCTGGCAGTGGTTGGTATTGCATTGGCAATTCCATCAGACAAGACAAAGGAGTTTGCTAAGTCTCACTGGGCAACAGTCATACTTGGTACAATAATTGTGTGTGGATGCGTATACGTAGGAGATTGGTTTTTTAAAAAAATCTCATTCTAGCAAAAAATGAAAATACATGTTCTTCTGTCATAACTTAAAAATGGCAGAAGAACTAAAAAAGATGGGAGACAACATGAAAAAGAAAAATCCAAAAAGAGTAATGCAACTGGAAAGATATTTAAGTGATACAAGAATAATAATGGCAATAATCATTGGAATAGACTTATTCTTTTTCATGGTTATGAACTTTGTGATCAATTCCCTGATTGCGATTCCTGAAATGTTTAAGGATTTGGATAATCCGGGAAAATATGTTGGACTTAAAAATGTGTTACCAAATATTAATAACATAAGGACATATGGCGGAATATACATTCCAATATTCATAATATTACTTATTTTTCTGCTGGCTTTAGATGCGTATACAGCTTATAAAATGAAAGTGGCATGGTCTGAGGAATACTTTAACATTGGGCAGAAAGGCGATGAAAGATGGACCACTGATGAGGAAATAAAACAACAGTTTTTGGAAATACCGGACAAGAATGAAAGTTTTCCGGGATATGGTGGAACGATAGTTTCAAGAATGGGAAACAAGCTCTACATTGACACATCACCCGTTAACAACATGATCATAGGTATTACACGTTCAGGTAAGGGTGAAATGTATGTTTTTCCTTCAATAGATGTATACTCAAGAGCTGAAAAAAAGGCTTCTCTTGTCATTAATGACATGAAGCTTGAATTATATAAGAGTTCAAAGAAAACACTTGAAAATCGAGGATATAAGGTATACCTGTTAAATTTTGATGATCCGATTCATTCGATGGGATTTAATCCGCTTACGGTAATAATTGAACTTGCGGTTAATGGAGATTATGAAAATGCAGAGCTTCTTGCCCAGGCATTTGCCTTTTCCATATTTAATCCGGATGAACCGGCTAACACTGACAGGTTTTGGAATGATGCATCGTCATCACTTCTGTCTGCGTTAATTCTTGCCCACTTGGAAGACTGCTTAAGAATGGATGAAATTGAAAATGATAAAAGATACAGAACATGGAAGAAAAAAAGAGATGCATATGACACATTAAATGATGATGTAAAGAAAAAAGCCATTGAATTATATGAAAAAGAGAAAAATAAAAAAGAGGACATCATATTAAATCCGGCAGTGATGTATTTGCCGGAAGATGCAGTATATGAAAAGAAACATGACAATGTAAAGAAAATAAACATGTATTCAATTATTAACACATTTACGGAGCTTGCAAGAGTGCATGATCCCGATAATCCGGACATAACAGCTCTTGACATGTATTTTGGAAAAAGACCACAGCTTGACAGGGCCAAGCTTAAGTATGCGGCCATTGAAATAGCAGGTGACAGACCAAAGAGCTCAATTTTTGGTGTGATGCTTTCAAGACTAACAACATTCACATATGAAAGCATGGCAAAAATGACTGCAGAAAGCAGTTTTGACTTGGAAGAGATAGGATTTGGAGAAAAACCGGTGGCAGTATTTCTTGGACTTCCGGATTATGATACATCAAAACATTTTCTTGCCACGGTGTTCATAAGACAGGTATCGCTTGTTTTATCAAAGCGGGCCAACAGAGACAGGAGTGGTAAATGCAAAAGACTTGTTAAGTTCATCGTTGATGAGGCCGGAAACATGCCGGCAATAGAAGGACTTGAGACATACATAACAATGAACCTTGGCCGTAACATCAGTTATGACTTTTACATACAGTCTTACTCACAGTTTGAAAAAAAATATGGAGAAGGTTGGAAGACAATCAAGGGAAACTGCGGTAATCAAATATATATTCTGACAAGTGATGGTGACACAGCACAGACGTTTTCGGAAGACCTTGGAAACGAAACGATTGTTGACCTGCAGAGAACAGGAGAGAAGCTATCAACACACAAGCATTTTATGGAAAACACACAGGAAAAGCTGTTACTTAATAAGAATCAGTTAATGCGACTTAATGAAGGTGAATGTGTTGTAAAACGTGTAATGAAGAGAAAGGACTTAAACGGCAACAGGGTTGAGCCAACACCAATATTTAATTCAGAGGAATCAGGAAAGAGATTTTTGTACAGGTATGAATATCTTACAGATACATTTCCTAATCCAAATGAGATAGATTTATATGAAATTAACACGGCTGACAGAAGCCACATAAACCTAAGAGAAAGAGTTTGGGATTACAACATATCAATGACGTGGTTATCAAATGATGTCATGGATTATGGCAGGGATAGTCTTAAGGTAAGGGATTTATCAAATGGTAATGACGTTATGAGTGCATTGGAAAGAATAATGGAAGTCACGGACTTAAGAAACATTAATGAAGAAATGGAATTATCAGAGCTTACGGATCTGATATATAAAAGGATAGATAAAAAAGATGAAAGGGATGCAATATTATCTCTAGTCAAGATAGGAAGTGAGACAGGGAATGAATAAAGTGCTTAAGGGAAAAAAACTGAAAATCACGCTGATGGTATTAGGAACTTTGACATGTATGTTTTTTCTTTTTAAGGGGACAATCTTTGCGGAAACAGATGATGAAACGCTGATAAAAATATACACGGATTACAGTGATCTGTTTAAACAAAATGACCTTGTATCAAATGCATTCAGGTCATTTGGATGCGGTGTGCTGTCAGTTATAGTTACAATCGCAGATGCATCATCAGGAGCTTTTGAAAAATCATTTGGAATGATTGATTTTACAAAGTATAAGGCAGTACAGGATTTCATAGAGGAGTGGAGAGTAGTATGGAGTGCGCTGTTGTGTGTGGCCATTGGATGGCTTGGAGTGACACTTGTTTTCAGTTCAGACAAGAATCCAAAGATAGCCACAAACATATGCGTTGGAATACTTGTTGTAACATCAATGACGTGGATGGTAGGAAAAATGAACACGCTGCTTTCAACAGATGTGAGAAGTGAAATTCTTGGAACAACAAGCACAAATACGGTATACAAGACACTTGGAAACAACGTGCATGACTTAAAATACATTGATTCGGTTGTGGGGCTTGAAAACATCGGCAGTAAAAATGCAAATGGAGTTAAGTATGCAGATGCCGGAACACCGATGAATAAGAAAATATGGAAGGCAGTAAAAATTAATGAAGTTGTAAAGCCTGACGATGTAAAGTCTGAGAGTAAGAGTATTGTTGAGAATTATAAGACCGACATACCTACTGCAGACGGTAAGGTTAAGTCCACCATATCTGAATGTTATGACGGTGTGGCTTGGACGGATCTGCTTAACACTTATTATTATCGATATGAAATTAACTGGATGGAGGCATTCCTTGAACTTATAAGCATTGCATTAGTATACATATTCTTTTCATACAAGGTAGTAAGAACATTCATAGAGATAGTTTATTCTGAAGTACTTGCAATGCTCTATTCGCCAAATCTTAATAATGGTCAGAAGGCATTAAAGATTCTAGACGGAATAAAGGACAGTTACATTATTGTAATGCTGTCTCTCGTGTCGATAAGAATGTACATGATTGCAACGGAATATATTTCAGGAAAAAGTTGGAACGGCTTCATAAAGGCAATGTTTTTACTGTTCATAGCATTTGTCGTAATTGACGGGCCAAACATTGTACAACGAATTACCGGCATGGATGCAGGAATGTCTGACGGAATGCAGAAGGTAATGAGTACATATTATGCAGGCGGAATGATGGCAGGAGCTGCAAGAGGTGCCGCTCACGTTGCAGGTGGACTTGGAAGAACTGCAGGAAAGTTTGGAAAGACAGTTGGTAGTGCAATGAAAGGCAATAATGCAGGAAAGGATGCACTAAACGGAATGGGTGGTGCATCCAAAGCCGGAGCATCTGAAGCATTTAATAGCAATGAAAACAACAGTGACAATGAAGATAATAATGAAAACAGGCAAAACGAGGAATCAAGGTTTAACAGTGACGAAAGCAATAATCTGAATCAGAATGAAAATGGCATAACTAATGAAACACAGGGTTCTTCAGATGAGAATGGTAAAAATTCAATTGATGCAAATGCCAATGCTGCAGGTGACAGAAAATCATTGGACGATTCAGGAATTAATTCAATAAATCCTGATAATGCAAGGGCTGATGCATTAAACGGAATGGATCCCCTTGGAAAATCCTCCGTCAATGACAAAACAAGCAGAATGGATAGAGAGCTTGACAGTGAAAGTTCGATGTCTGCATTTAACGGAAGTGGGGAAAGAGGTATCTTGTCTGAAAAATCTGATTTCTCTTCAAAATTTGAAAGCCCTGGAGCAAGTGACACAGATGCATCAGGATTAAACTTAGGGAATAAAGATGTTGGAAGAAATTTTGAAGCAGGAAATAACATTTCAGGAATGAGAACATCAGGAGAAAGCACAAAGAGTTCAAAGGGAATGAACAAGCCTACGGGAAAAAATTATGGCGAGATTAAGCATTCAACAAGTAAAAATAGCGGAGCTTCTGAAAGATTAAAAAAAGATGTCTTAAAGAAAAAATAAGGAGATGGTAATATGAATGATTTTAAGTTTATTGCAATGGATGAAACTAAAAGCGAAACAAAAGTTACCGGAAACATTTACCTGTATGATTTGTTTTTCATGCTTATCTATTTTACGGTAGCAGCAATGCTTGGAACAGTTGTGTCATCAACATTAAGAATAGCTTATTATGCGTTTAATGTAATATGTGCTTTCTGGCTCACCATGAAAAGCCACAGTAACAGGCAGAGAAGAAATTATCAAAGCATTGTGATGTTTTTAAGACGTGATTATAAGGTGTACAAGGACATTGTTGTCATTGAGGACAACGGAAGGGACGGCAATGAAGAATAAGAACAAAAAAGAAAAAATTCACATTACAGATACCGTTAAGGATGTAATAGATGTTTACTTTTATGATGATAAATTAAAATGCTTCATCATGAAGGACAAGTCATACATGGACATAATTCAGATTAACACAAAGGACTTGGTAAGTGCATCAGAAGATGACATTGAATATGACATCATGAGATACATAAAGCTTTATAAAATGTATGCGGATGACATGAAAATCGTTGCCATGAATTTTCCATGCAGAACAGGAAAACAGCAAGAATATTTCAGACACAAGCTGCAGAATACATCAAATGAAATATATAAGAGATTCTTGCAGCGAAATCTTGATGAACTAGTTTGGATTGAAAAAAATGACATGGTCAGGGAATATTACTACATGATTTTTGGAAAGAAGGATACAGACATTAAGAAAAACAGGGATTTAATGTTTAATGTTTTGGGAAAGGGAAGAAGCGAACTTTTAAGTGAAATGGATAAAAACAAGAAGATTCAGATTCTTGAGAGAATGAATAACAAGTGCTTCTTACTTAATTAGGAGATAATACAATGATAGCAGCTAAAAAGGAAAGAAAAACAAAAAAGCCTGAAAGAGACATGAATCTGTTAAATGAGATTAAGCCTGCAGGAGGAATAACATTTAAGGATGTCAAGTACATTACGACAGGTTCCGGTTATGAAGGATGCATTCACATTTACAAGTTTCCTGAAAGCATTGACACGTACTGGATGGCCAAGGTCTGCAACATTAATGGAACAGTGGCATTGGTTGACATATCCACGGATAACATGTCAGAAGTTAAGAAAAATCTTAACAAGTCAATGAAAGAGCAGGCAGGAAGAAGAAGCGGAGCAAAGGATTTTGCAGAGTTGTATGATGCAGATAAACGACTTGAAGAAATGAAGAGAATGTATGACGAGATAAATGCCTATAATGAGGTAATTAAGCTTGTACACATAAGAATTTTTCTTGCTGACAGAAGTTTCGATTCTCTTGAAAAGAAGATAAAAAACATAATGGATAAGCTTGAAACGGATTCAGGATTCCTTACAACTATTTACTTAAATGAGAGCAAGGCAGAATATAAGTCAATGACAAGGTCATATAAGAAACAGAATGAGGAAATGTTTTTCCCAAAGGGACAATCACTTACCGCAACCGGAGTTGCGCACGGAGATCCGTTTCATTTTTCAAGTCTTGATGATGAGACGGGAGAATTTCTCGGCACAACGCCTTGCGGAGGAAATGTACTTTTTGACCTGTTTACAAAAACATCAACAAGACTTTATTATAATTTCCTTGCCATTGGTGAAATGGGATCAGGAAAATCAACCTTGTTAAAAAAACAGTTTAAGAGTAATGCAATTAAAGGAAATTATGTAAGAACTTTTGACATATCCGGAGAATTTACCATATTAACGAAAACTCTTGGAGGAAAAGTCATTAAGCTTGACGGCACAGAAGGTATTTTAAATCCGCTTGAAATATTGAAAGCCGGTGATGATGAAAACATATCATTCACTCGTCATATATCAAAAGTAAGTACATTTTACAAGTTCCTTGTTGGAGGAAGTGTAAGTGCAGAGGAAATAGCAGAATTTGAGGATGTTTTAAAACAACTGTATGCAAAGTTTGGTTTGTGGTCCGATGAAAGAAGAGATATTCAGTGTACCGGACTTCCGGCAACAAACTATCCAACATTTACTGATTATCTTAATTTCCTCACGGAGAGCATGAAGGAAATGCAGGAAGGTAAGTATTCTCACATAGAGGAACAGGTAATTGTTAATACGCTTTTGTTAAGAGACAAGATTAGAAAAGTAATAAAAAACATAGTTGACACGTATGGAAGTCTTTTTGATGGACATACATCAATTGACAACATTCTTGATGAACAGATAGTTACTTTTGACATTTCAACACTCAAGGAGCTTAAGGATGAGGTGTTTGATGCAATGATCATCAACATGATATCACTATGTTGGGACAACTGCGTAACCAACGGCAAGCTGATGTTGAACATGCTAAGGGAAGGAAAGATTAAGTTATGGGATGTAACAAGATTCCTGATTTTAATAGACGAAAGTCACAGATGGCTTAATGCTAAGAAAACACATGCACTTGACTTGGTATCCGTATATTTAAGAGAAGCAAGAAAGTATTTTGGTGGAATTGGCCTTGCCTCACAGCGAGCTGCCGATTATGTTCCGGAAGGATCTGACAGTGATGCAGTTAATAAGCTTAAGAACATATTTGAACTTACGCAGTACAAGTTTGTATTCAGACAAAGTTCCAATGCAAAGAAGCTTCTTTATCAGATTTTTGATGGAGAACTGACAGGAACACAGATTGAAAAAATACCGAAGCTTGAAATAGGACAGTGCATTTTACTCATAAGTGGTGACAAGAACATTGAGTTTAAAGTTCACTTAACCAAGGAAGAAGACAGACTGTTTTCCGGAGGACTTTAAGAGGAGTATACATGAAGAAAAAATTGATAACGGCTGCAGCCATTATATGCACACTTTTCATGGTAGTTATTATAATCATTGGAAGCGTGATGGCAAGCCTTGCGGCCGTGCTTTCCGGTGGAGAGGAAGAAGAACATAAAACTGCAGATAATGATGTTTATGTTGAGAACTCTCCACTGTCTGATACAGTGCTTGCACTTAAGGATGAAATTGAAAACGAATTAAAAAAATATGGAAAGGAAGAATATGTTTATCTTGTCCTGGCACTTGTACAACAGGAATCAGGAGGGCAGGGAGAAGATATATTTCAGTGTTCAGAAAGTCTTGGAAAAGCGCCAAATTCAATTGACAGAAAAACGTCAATAGAACATGGAGTAAAGGTCATATGCAACCTTTTAAATCACGAAAAAATAAAGGTATCATCACCGCAGGACATAGATCATATCAAAATAGCACTGCAGGCTTACAACTACGGTGGTGGTTACATTACATACATTAATGACACATCAGGATTTGGAAGGGATACAACAAAGGAACAGATCGCAAATGTTGGTAAATGGACACAGAGTAATGCCCTTGCATATCAGAAAAAAATGAGTGCGCAGCTTAACGGCGGCACAGCAAAGAAAAGAAGTGGAAGTTCTGCAGAAATACTTGGTCCATATGCTTACGGTGATGCATATTACACTACACACGTTTTAAGATATTATCTTTCAGATGATACAGGCGGAGTGACAGAGGTTAAGGCGGGAGAAGCTGCAAAGGTTAAGTATGAAGACAAGCAGAAATTCATATGGAACGGAGCAGTGCTTCCAAGCAGTCAGGATGCTGTTAAAAAATACTTAACAACAATAGAAGTAAAGATATATGACGAAAACGGTAAAAGCACAACCATGAAATTAACAGTACACAAGAAGCTTGCAGGAGAATTTAAGGCAGTATTTGATGACATGTACAAGATTAAATTCAGAATTAAGGCTTCTCAGACTGCAGCGTATGTTTGGAAAACAATAATCGGAACTGGAACAGTGTCGCAGCATTCATATGGACTTGCTATAGACATTAACTGGAACGATAATCCTTGTTTCTATAACATTAACACGGATGTATCTAATGGTTATGGTGGTTATCAGCCGGGAAAAAATCAGTACAGTGTAACCAAGGAAGTAATTAGCATATGGAAAGCACACGGATTTTATTGGGGCGGTGACTGGCAGGGAAAAAAAGACACTATGCATTTTTCATATACAGAAAGGTAGAAAGTTATGAACAAAAACAAGCTATTTGGAATAACTTTAATAATCATTGCAATAGTGATTGCAGGTTACAATATTTTAACCCCTCTATTAAGAAAAAACAAAAGCAGTGATGAAAAGGAAATAATTACTACTACAGTCCAAAACAGTGTGGAGGTAACAGAACCGGTGACGGTCATGGAGACAGTTGGTGAGGAAGAAACAACGCCTGAAGAAATCATTAATGAAAATGTGACAGTTGATGAATTTAGGGAAGAACACCTTGAAATGCAGGAATTTGAAGTACGTCTTCCGGGTGATGATGTAATGGCTATGGTTGACAACGACAGTGATAATTTAAAGAAAACAGTTCAGGCATTTGTTAACGGATATGGCTATGGAAACGCCAAGTATGCTGATTATGCAGGTGACATTCAGATTAATACAAATGAGGGAATTGTTGAAATGACATATTATTTAAAATTTGAAAGAGACAAGGCAGTATATTTTTATGTGACTTATAACAAAAATACAAAGGAATGGGATGCAAGATTAGCCTGACCTGAAAGGAGAGAACATGAAAAATAACAGAAGAGCATATTTATGTTGCAGTGATGGAATGGAAAGTTTTTATGAAGACTTATGGGACAAAAGACTTGGTGAATATATTACAAGAGTGGATTCGATTGATGATTCAACAGGCGTTTACATTATAGACAGAAAAAACATTGACAATGACAAGGTTAAGAAGGTTGTTGAGGAAGCACAGATGAAAGGAATAAGAGTATGGAATCTTAATAAACAACTGATTGATGAGGAACTTGTTGATGCAATTTATAATGACAGACTTAATTCAAAAATCAAAGGAGCTGAGATTGAAATTGAAAGATAAGTTAAGAAAGAACAAGGAAGCCATAAGATTTTTCATTATTATTTTCTTTGTTGTGGGAGGCTATGTTTTCTTTTTCTCTTCTACTGTCTGGATGCCGGCATCTGCGGATGCTTCTTATCTTACAAACATAGGAGAGGAAAACAAATGGGAAGACAGGTACATTACAATTAACAGATGGCAGTATTCGGAAAATCAGCATTTAATGGAAGTTGACCTTACAGTTGAAAATAAATCATATGATGGCATTAACAAATATAAATACAGTGCCGTTGACTTAATGGGAAATGTTCTTAAGTGTGAAGCAAAAATAGAAGAAGACAACTGGATTGTTCTAAGAATATCTGACATTCCAAAAAAATGGAGTGACATTTCATTAAGGCTTGAAATGCCTGACGGTAAGGGAAATTGGTTAAAGCTATATACAAACATTGTGGATGTGGAAAAGGTTGCAAAATTTGACAATCTGGACCGAAACGGTTATCAGGCTCAGAAATTTAACATTGAAATTAAAAACATGCAAAAAGAGATTCAGAAGAATAATAAACAGATTAATAAGCTTAATGACGAAATAGCAGAAGTTCAGAAGGAAATTGAAAGAATTAACAAGGAAAAACTTTATCAGACGGAAAGTGAACAGGCAGAAAGTGATTCACTGATAGCAGATGCAAATTCGACTATAGCATCAAAACAAAAACAAATACAGGAATTAATTGCAGACACAGATGAAATAAACAAACGAATAGAAATGAAAAACAGAGAAAAAACAGATTTAGGTATTTAATTATGAAAGCTAAAGAAAAGTGTGAATGGATAAAAAAGAATATAAGCATAGTTGATTATGCGTCCTCCATTGGTTTTACAGTGGTTAGAAAAGGAAAATTTTACAGCCTTAAAGAACATGATTCCATTATGATTGATCCTTATAAAAATGTATATTGGCAAAATTCCATTCCGGGATATGGAAGATGTATAGGTGAGAAGGGATCAATAATAGATTTCATAATGCGATTTGACAATATGAGTTTATATGAAGTAATCAGACAGTTTGAGGAAGAAATTCCAAACGACAGTAAATGTCATGTTAGAAAGGAAAAAAGAGTTTTCTCCAAAACAATGAAGCTTCCGGAAAAGGATACGAACATGAGAAAAGTGTTTGCATATCTTATTAAGACAAGAAAAATAAATCAAAAAATTGTTCAGTTTCTTGTTGATAATAAAATGCTGTATCAGGATGTATATGGTAATTGCGTATTTGTTTCATATGACATTAAAAACAATGACATTCCAGTATTTGCATGCAGAAGAGGAACAAACACTTACAAGCCGTTTTATGGTGATGTGGAGGGATGTGACTATAGTCAATGTTTTTATGTTGACAATGAAAGTAACGAAATTGTAGTGACAGAATCTGTCATAGATGCAATGAGCATCATGACCATGACAAATAATCATGAAAAATATAATTATTTGGCTCTTGCAGGTGTCGGAAAATGGGAAGCAATTAAGACTTATCTTGACAAGGGAAAAATTAAAAAAATCATAATTGCCACTGACAATGACAAGACAAATGATAACCAAGGCGGTATCCCATGCGCACAGCTTATATGTTCGTACGTTAAGGAAAATTATCCTGATGTGGAAAGAAAATGGAAATTACCACCGGCAAACTGTGGAAAAGATTGGAATGATGTTTTAAAAGGAATGGAGGAATTAAGATGATTATATTTGTAGGAAGCAAGGAAAAAGGATATTTTTGTGAAGATGTTGCCACAAAGATTGATACTACAGTTGAATATATTGGTACAGACATTCACATTAATAATCAGATACCGGAAATAATGAATTACAAGGAAAACTGCGAATACCTTGTCATTGATGTTGAACAGTATGCAGATGATGCGAATTTAATCATTGATTCCATTATGAAAATAAAAGAAGCTGTTAACACAAAGGTAATTATATATGCAGTAGCGTTTTCACCTAAGTCTGAACTTTTATCAGGATTATATGAAAAAGGAATTCAAAATTATATTTTTTCGGAACTTTTGAGTGATAAAAAAAGAGATTTAACTAATTGCATTAACGGTTTCCACGAAACTTTCGGATATGAAAGTATGGGAATTTATTTTGAAGGTGAGGATGAGGAACAGTCAGAAGAAGTAGCTAAAAAGGAAAAGGTTAAAACAATAGGAGTTGCCGGTTCGGTAAGAAGAATGGGAACAACAACACAGGCACTACAGATTGTAAAGTACCTTAAATTTAATGGATACAAGGCAGCTTATTTTGAAATGAACAATCATGGATTTGTAAATGCAGTAAGGGAATTTTATGAGGAAGCTGAATTTGATGAAATGGAAGGACTTACAACATATCAGAGTGTTGACATGTACTACAAAGCTGAACGTCTGAAGGAAATTCAGGATAAGGATTATGAATACATAGTATATGATTATGGCGTTTATAGCGAACATGATTTTAACAAAGTCTCATTTCTTGAAAAGGACATACAGATATTCGTTGTTGGAAGCAAGCCTGATGAATTTGAAAAGACATATGAACTAATCAAGAGCAATTTTTATAACGATGTATTTTATGTATTCAATTTTACTGCGGAAACTGAAAAAAAGGACATTAAGGAATTAATGGAAGACAAGGCAGACAAGACATTTTTCGCAGATGAATCAAAGGATCCTTTTACTTTTGGAAATTCAGAAATTTATAAGAAAATGATTCCAATAGAAAACAAGAGCGAAGAGAAAAAGGAAAAGAAATCAGGATTTTTCAGAAAAAGAAAAAAATAAGGAGGAAGACAATGGATAGCAGAACAGAAAAATTTATGAAATTAATGGAACAACTTGGGGCAGACATTGACATCCCGGATGAATTTGAGTTCGAAAAGCCTGATGAAGAAGTAATTCATGAGTGGGATGAGTTAGAAGGTGGTGGTACGGATGAAGCTTAACAGAATGCGTGAGGAAATGATTAACAGTTTTATTGACTGTCTTAAAAAAGATACCATTCCATGGCATAGAAGCTGGAGTGCAAAGCAACGTCCGTTTAATGCTGTTACAAATACCACCTACCGTGGAGTTAATTCTTTATGGCTCTCTTATAATCAGTTTGTCAGAGAATTTGATGATCCAAGATGGTGCACTTTTAAACAGGCACAGACACAAGGCTGGAAAATAAAGCCCGGATCAAAAGGAACAAGAGTGGAATTTTGGTCTTTATATGACACGGAGGAAAAGAGAAAACTTACTCAAAGGGAAGCTAAACAGTTATCCGATGAATTAACACTTGAAGAGTTCAAGAATAGAGTAAAACCAATATCCAATGTGTATACGGTGTTTAATGGTGAGCAGATAGATGGAATTCCAAAATATGAGGAAAAAACATACGAGTTAAACACAGAAGAACTTTTACAGAAAAGAGACACCTTACTAAAAAACATGAATGTTGATTTTTCGGAAGGTGGGGACAAGGCATTTTATAACCCAAGTCGTGACAGAATAACATTACCTGAAATGAACAGATTTGAGACTGAATATGATTACATGGCAACACTGCTTCATGAAGCAGGACATGCAACAGGTCATATAAGCAGACTTAATAGAGATATGACAGGGGTGTTTGGAAGCCCTGAATATGCAAAGGAAGAATTAAGGGCTGAAATTGCATCAGCTTTTACTGCGCAGGAATTAGGCCTTGATTATGAACAAAATGAGCACATGGAAAACCATGAGGCTTACGTGCAAAATTGGATTGATGTTTTGGAAAACGAGCCAAATGAACTGTTTGCAGCCATTAAGGATGCAGAAAAAATTTCAGACTATCTAATAGAAAAGGGCGAATTTGGATTAGAAGAAACTGAAATGTCAAAAGATGCATCTTTCATGAAACACATGGATACGTACGTTGCTTTGCACAGAGAATACATTGAAGAGGTATCACAAAATAAAGAGCCGATAGTAATAAACGGTTACGGCGGACCGGGAGCAGGCAAGTCTACAGCATGCTTGGAAATTACTGCAGCCCTGAAAAAGGAAGGCTACAATGCTGAATATGTTCAGGAATATGCCAAGGAACTTGTTTATGAAAAGGACATGGAAATGTTGGATGGATCTCCGGAACACCAATATGAAATTTTAAAGGAACAGACAAGAAGAATGGATAGGCTATATGATCAAGTTGATTTTATAGTGACTGATTCTCCGGTGATGTTAAACACAATTTACAACAAGCAGTTAACACCTGAATATGAATCGCTTGTAAATGAACTGCAGGGAGAATACATTAATTATTCTTTTTTTATGGAAAGGGATGCCTCAAACTTTGAAGAAGAGGGACGTATTCACAATCTTACAGAAAGCATTGAAAAAGACAATGAAATTAAGGACATGCTTCAAAGGAATGAGATTAAATACAAAACCTACAATCATGAAAATGTTAATGAAATAGTTAATGATGCAATAGATTTTTATGAAAAAATTAACGCTGGAAAGAGTAATGAAAAAGAGGTGGTTAGGGACGCAGAAAACATTCAGTTAACCGGTGCGGAAGCTGCAAGATTTAGAATGGCCATGAAAGGGCAGGAACGTGCACTTGACATGTTCATGAATGATGAAAGCATTCCTGAATACATAAAAAATGACAGCATGGCCATAGGGAAAGAGGCTGAGAAATATTTTAATGAAGGATTAAGCATTGGTGAAGTTATCATGAATCATACACAGGACATAGATAATTCATGCAACATTTTTAATCCAGCGTACACAAAAAATCTTCTTTCAGGATTGTATGCAAAAACCAATGAGGAATATAGAAACCTGAAGGAACTGCCTAACTTATGGAATGAAAGAGAACTAGTGGAAATATCGGAAGGATTGGCAGAACAGCTCATAAATGAACAGATTACAATAGCATCTGGAATGTTCGCATTGGATCAGGTAGATAATCCGAGAGAATTTCAAAATTATAAGAGTTCCAAGTTTTTTGTGAATGAAAACGTGTTAAAAAATGCATGTGAAAATAGCAAGGTTAATCTTGTCAAATGTGAGCAGGTTGAAACACCCGGATTTGAAACTGGAAAGTATTATACGATAAGCGAATATGATTTTATTTCGAGAGAAATCGACAGAGAATACACACAGGGAAATAAATATCTTTGGGACAGATATAAGACGCAGGAGAAGATTGATAACATAAAAAATCCAGAAGAGCAGAAATACATTACTCCAAAGACTAACAAGTTTAAACTTATCCTGAATGGAAAGGAATATTCGGATGGCATTATACTTGGAGAAGGAAAAGGCGGAATTGTAAAACAAATGTCAGGAAAGGCATTTTCAGATGAAGTTGCAAGTGCCTTTAAGAAAGATGAACAGTTCAGAATCTTTACAGACAAGGTAAAGGATGTTTATGAATTTGAAAACAGCAAAGGAATACCAAAAGAGTTCAGAACAACCACGGATGACATGGAAGTAATCAATAAGGACATGTTACTTACACAGCATGAGTTAATTAGCAACATGAAGCAACCTGAAATGAAAGCACCGGAACAAAATGTCATGGATTTTTTCAAGAATACCGGAACTACTAATACAAAAGCAAGGGGGATGAACAGAAGAATGGAAATGGAATTGTAAGGAGGATTTAAATGAAAGAAGAGTATATATATTCAGTGCAGGCAGCTTTTCTTTTACAAAAAACAATGCGGGAAATACAACATATGTGTGAAAAAGGAAGACTTAGGGCTACAAAAATAACAAAAGGAAAAGAGAAACTTTTAATTGATGCATCATCGGTGGAAGACATCTTTTATAAACAGATATCAAGATATAACAGAGTTTATAAGTACCTTAATTTGTCCGAGGAAGAAAGACTTGATTACTGGAATAATGTTGAGAAAAACATACAGATAAAGTTAAACACTGTAGATTATCTAAGCTTAAAGCAAGTGGCATATCTGCTAAACGTATCAGGTCAGGCCGTAACAACAATGATAGATACAAAAGAAGTAATGTGCTTCAATCTGTTTTATAAGGGAAGGGAAAGAAAATTCATCGATGAAATTTCCCTGGCAAAATTTGTCAAGAGACGTCTTGATGAAATTAAGGAAAAATATAAGTACCTCATATCATACATTAATACGGAAAACAAGATGTTATTTTGGGAGGAACATGAGGAGGACATCGAAAAAATAATTGATTTTGACAACAAGAAAAGAGTGAGACAGTTAAGAAATCAAAGAGAAAGGGAAAGAATGAGTAAGCAGACGGAAACGTTAGCTGATAATAAGGAAAATGGCAAAGTTTAAAAAAGGTTTAGTTAATGACATAAGAGATGAATACGACAGAGAAGAAAAGCAGAAGAAATTAAGAGAAAAATATGAAACTCCGGAAGATGTTTTAATTGTTGAAAAAGACAATACTGTTAAGTTTTTTGTAAGAACAACCGGAAATGTTATTAAGCTTGTTGTTGGAATCATAATATTCATTCTTGCAGTCATTGGATTAACAGCAATTGTATATCCTGAAACAAGAAATGAACTCATTCATCAGGGAATGGCCATTCTTAATGAATTAAAGGGATATGTAGGATTGTAGGAGGAAAAAATGTTTTTAACTGAAAAGGATTTACGTGATGCATTTTGGAAAAATTACAATTACTCAAAAAGAGCTTTAAAGTACCAGTTTGAATGTGATGTACGGCCGGGAGCTGCAGATCTGGTTACGGTTGAACAGTTTCAAGGCAATTATCAGATTAATGCATTTGAATTTAAATTAAGCGACATAAAAAAAGCCATACTTCAGGCCAAGGAAAATGCAAAATTTGTAAACAAGAGTTGGATAGTAATTCCTGATGAAAAGAAAGAGTTGGTTGAAATGAAATATGGAAACATTTTAAGAAATTATGGGATTGGTGCAATTACTGTTGAAGAAGGTGGCAGATGGAACATGATCATAAGACCGTTATACAGAACAGAAATTATGCTTAATCAGACAATAATAAATTTGCTTTTTAATTAAAAATAAAAAAGCACCTTACGATGCTTTTTTATGGATCATAATAAATATTACCAAGATATATAAATATAAAAATAAATATAAATATAAATATAA
>ERZ824480.1092-NODE-1092-length-26352-cov-4.786211_pt1 | contig 26352 bp, 23 predicted proteins | sample MGYA00519861_ERZ824480 | MGnify/ENA primary metagenome ERZ824480 (study PRJEB31778, sample SAMEA3449152) | human gut metagenome | biome: human gut; feature: human-associated habitat; material: faeces | place: United Kingdom | collected 2010/2012 ... | reverse complement strand
GGTTGTCGGTATCTCCCATCTTGGCGTCGGCGGTTAGGGTAGCGGCGTAGGTGATCCGCATGGTGCAATCGCTGTAGCCACGCTTCACGCTGTCGGTATACACGGTGGCCGCCTCGTTGATCTCGCTCAGACCTGTATCGGTCATGCGGATGGTCATGGTGTTGGCCGCGTCATCGTAAGCCACGGCGAATTTGCCGGAGCTTTCATCCCATGTGGTGATCTTGTCGGCACAGCCAGCGTCCTTGAAGAACTCGATAGCCATATCGTCCTTGTTGTAGCGAATGCCCTTGGACATGGTATCAACATAAGTATATTCGCTGAGAGAAGACGCCTTGGAGGTAATCGTGGGCAGGGTGCTGATGATCTGATAGTCCACAACATCACCCACGGATGCGGTAGCAGTATGCTCGTAACCGTCCTTGATGTCGGTCAGGCTGCCGGTGTTCTTGCCGGTGGAGTTCTTTGCTTCGCGCACAGTCTTATCCAACGTAGGATTGCCGGTCTGATTCTTGGGGTAGACGGTGACATCGTAGTTCCATGCCGCACCGTCCACGGTGGTCATGGGCAGGGACACGAAGAAGGGATTGCAGGTGGAGGTCACGTTTTCAGGGACGCGAGTCTCCACAACGAGATACAAGCCCTGCTCCATATTGGAAGCAGAAGTGTGGCCGGTGGCATCCGTTTCGTGCATAGCCACGCCGCCGTTCTTGACGGCGGCCTCCAGTGCATTTTTCACGGTGGTGGCATTGGCAGTCAGCGCAGCGGTCAGCTTGTTGTTGAGCATATCGCTGGTGAAGTAGTTGATACTGTTGTCGGTCTTGTGGGCGTCTGCGGCGGTCAGACCGATGGCAGACAGCACGGCGGTGCTGCGGTCGGAACTGTCGAAGCCATACAGCACACCCACCTGCCGCTGGCCGTCCGCCAATTCATTGTTCATGGTAATGTCGGCAATACGGAGGTATGTGAACTCCACGCCCTGAATGGCGTACTTGCTCAGCTTGTCAACAACGGCATCATCGTGCAGACCGGTGGAAACGTAGGACTCCGCGTCCCACGCGCCGTCATTGCCGGCTGCGGTGATGTCATACTTGTAGATAGAAAGGGAGGCGTTCTTTGCGGGGTCGATGGTAGGTTCTGCGAACGCTGTGGTGATGAGGCTCAGAGCCATGATAGCGGCCATGAGCATGGCCAATAGGCGATGGATCTTTTTCATTTGGTGTTCTCCTTTTTGGTGTTAGATTTTTTGCAAAAATAAACACCCATGCAAAGCATGAGTGCTGCAAACAGGAAATAGGTTGTAAATCCCGTACCGCCCGTGAAGGGCAGGACGAAGCCTGCATTGTTGCAGGCGGTGATGGTAATGTCTCGGTTATTGCTGTCCAACGTTCCTGTGAACAGCGGCGCGGTCAACAGAGCATACCCCGCGGGAGCTTTGGTTTCGGTAATACGGTATTGCACACCGATTTTGAGGTCGCTCCACTTGGCGATGCCTGTGTTGTCGGTGGTCACTCTGCCCACCTCCGACCAAGTCTTGCCATCTGTGGAAGTCTCCAGCAGCAGTTCCGCACCGGTGAGCGGGCTGCCCGTCACGTCTACCTTACGGACGGTGATGCTGCCCTTTTCCTCCACAATGTTGACCTTAAAATGTATATACGCCCACACGGGGTCGGGCAGTGAGGTCAGCGCCGCACACGCCTGGTAGCCGCTGCCGTTGCTGGGCTCCAGCAGCACGGACTCTGTGCCCTCCACATCCAGCGAGTAGCCGTAGTCGCTGCTGATATAGCCGTTCAGCTGCGCCGCTGCGTCCTTTGTGGCCGTCACGGTCAGCGTGTTCCAGCTCTGATTGACCGTCACGCCGCTGATATTGGTGCTGAAGTAGTACTGCGGCAGCACGCCGTTTGTGTCGGTGGCCGTGCCGGTGTATTTGCTGCCGTCCCACGTCAGCGTAATAGCGTTGGCGTCCGAAAGCTGGTTACGGTACTTCACCGCGAAGCTGGGAATCTTGCCGTGGTTCATAATGCGGTCAATAATGATGTTGTACGCCACCGCCACATCATCGCCCGCATAGTGGAACAGGTTGGCGCAGGTGGTGTCGTACAGCGTGTAAGGGAACACCGGGCTGCGGTAGCCGCACACAAATTCCCACACCACCGCCTGCGTCGCCAGCTGCGCGCAGTCCGGGTGCATATTGAAGCCGTAATTGCCGCCGTAGCCATAGGCCATGGCCAGCGTCACGGCATACCGCTGATTCCACGTCAGGTCGCTCCACGATGTGGAGGAATACTGCAAATCGCCGCTGGCCGAACGCACCTCCGGCTCCATGCAGTAGGCCGGGACAGTCTCCCCGGTGTCGTTCCGGGTGAAATACTTGAGCTTGTTGCTGGTGTACGGCCCCCACTGGGACACCGGCGTTTTGTCCTCGTGATAGCGATATTCGTTGCCGCTGCTGACGGTGCCTGTGACCGTGGCGGCGTGGGCGGTCACGATGGACAGCCCCATGACAGCCACCAGTAGGCACACAAGTGTCAGCAGCTTGGGAATTGTTTTCTTCATGCTCGTCCTTTCTCCCGACGCAAAAGACCGGCAGCTCACGCTGTCGGTCCTTCGGTCGGGTGTTCAGTTGGTTTATCCGTACAGCACCACCACGATGTACTCGTCCGATGCCGCATCATAGCGGACGGTGCAGTTGAACCGCGCATACGCGCTGACCGTCTCTGCGCCGTCCATGGCGGCGAGGCAGGCGAAGGTGGCGTCCACGTTACCCTTTACGGCGGCGGTCAGTGCCGCCTGTCCGCCATTCTCCGCCAGCCATGCCACGCTGTCCGCCGTGCCGGGGAAGTAGCTGGAGTTGGCGGCGGTCATTCTGGTGTCGATGGTCACGCCGTACTGCGCTCTTGCGTACTCGTTGCCCGCCCGGACAGCCTCCGCGATGGAGTAGATGTTCCCGCTGGCGGCAGGCTTAGGCGTGGGCGTAGGTTCGGGCGTAGGCGCAGGTTCTTCCTCCTGCTTCTCCGCCGGCTTCTGTGTAGGTGCCGGCGTGGGCGCGGGAGCAGGTTTATCCTCCGGCGCAGACGCGGGTGTCGCCGGCTGTTCAGGGGTAGTCGGCTGCTCCGGCACGGTGAGCTGTTCCTCGCCAGTGGGTGCGGGGTTTTCAGGAGCATCCGCCTTGTCTTCGGGCTGCTGGGCGTTCCCCTGCGGCTTGGCGTCCTGTGTCGATTTGGTAGGTTCCTCCTCGTCGGGAGCATCTGCCAGTGCAGGCACATCCTGCTTTTCATCGACCACTGCCTCACCGATTACGGCGGTGGCTGACAGGGCACCGATTTGTGCGCCACCCAGCGGCACCGCTTGTCCGGCGCAGCCCACAAGCAATGCGGTAAGGCAGACTGCCAACAGGAATACGGGTACTTTTCTCATGTAATTCCCTCCTTAAATATTAGGTTACTATTATTTTATCGCACCATTTGTATGCCGTCAAAAAATCGGCAGCGTCAGCTTTTGCTGAAATTTGCGTCTCAACTTGAGACGCAATTCCCGCTGCGAATGCGCCATCTGCCGCAGGCGCATCGCTGACCACGATGCGGCTATCCGCGCTCTGCGCGGATAGTAAGGGTTTCCCCCTTGTATGCCTTATAAGCCGCTGCGCGGCTCCAGTCAAGGCCCGCCCAGCGCGCACGTTGGGCGGCTCGTGGGTGGCTGCCGCAAGGCAGCCGCCCAGCCTTGACGGGTGTTGTGCGGCGGCTTACACTCCCCCAGCAGGGGGAAACCCTAACGTCCGTTGTGCTGCATCGGGACACGGCTTCTCTGAGGCGTGATGCTTTTCTCCACCGATGCGCCGATCTGCTTGCTCATCTTCTGTATTTGGTCAAGCGCTTGCCGTCGTTCCTGCGCGTCCCAGCCGTCGTACAGCGCGGGCAACTCTGCGGTATCCGGCAGGTCACGCTCCACACCGAAGCGGCGACACAGCAAATACGATACGCTCTGCGCGTCCAGATCGGACTCAGTGTAGTCGTACTGCGCGTTGTAGCCTTTTCCGTGCAGCCGCGAGTGTGCCACCGCCGTGGCGATGGCGGCGAACATCTCGTGATCGGGATAGTCAGGGTTAATGGCCAGCTCCATCCTCTGCGGATCATAGACGGCGGGCGTCTCCAGCTCCTTATCGATGACCACCTGACATACAGCATAATTTAGCAGCGTGGTCATGGCCGATTCCATGTCCCGTGTGTCATTTTCCAGATGCACCTCCTTCAAAGGCCGCCCCTGCGTCTGCCGTACATCGTAGGCGTCCGCCAGCGTATAGCCCTTGCCAAAGGTGGAGCGGGCGAAAATGTGGATGCCGTTGCCGTTCTCACTGACCGGTACGGAGCGCCCCAGCATTTTCCATTTCTCCTTTGTGCCGAACACGGTCACGTTTGCATCCTGCACCATCGCCAGCGCAATATTGCCCGCGCTGTATGTCGGATTGTCCCCTTGCAGTTCCAGATAGCGGGTGTACGCCTCGGCGCTGCTGGTGATCTCCAGCACACCCGCGTCCTGCAAGGCCATCAGGTTCTCTCTGTCCGCCTGCTGACGCGCTTTCCACTGGGTATCATTTTCTGTTTTTCTCGATACGATGGCTTCCAGATTTGCCATACTGAATAACCTCCTATTCTCGCATTTTCGGCGGTGTCCATCCGTTGGGCAGCTGCGGCTCTACGTCCTGTGCGGCACGCTTCAGCGCCGCCAGCCGCCCTTTTACCGAGGGCTTGCCCTCAGTAGTCGTCCTCTCTTGCGGCAAGCCATTCCCGCGCTGTGGTGAGAAGTTCCCTTGTGGAGCGCGGGCATCTGCTTTTTTTGCCGCATCATCCTCTCGCTTCGGCGCGGCATAGCCGTGGCGTTCCAGAAACAAATTGACCTGCGATGCAAAGTCCACATTGGTGATGAGGTCTACCAGTCCATCACCGGCGTTTTTGTCCTTGACCACCGCGTAGAGGATGCCTTTCTTGGCATAGGCGTTGAACGCGGCCAGATCGCTCTCCCGCAGCTGGAACACCCGCAGTTCCTTACCCTCCCGCAGCAGACGCCCCATATTGGTCTTGCCGGATACGCGCTTGTTGTCCTTTGCCAGTGCATAGAGAAATGCCGCCAGATTTTTGCTGCCCGCGGCCAGCAGCTTAATGGTCGCCTCCGTGATCTGTAAGCCTTCCCGTACCATCAGGTCAGCGGCTTCGCTGCCTGCATCCATGTTCCCGACCTCCTTTTTCTGAAATTTCCTGTTCCCGCTGTACGGTCAACTGCTGCTCGATGCGCTGTGCGTCCGTCTCAATGCAGCAGCACTGTTTCCACTCCCTCCGCAATATCCGCAGCCTGTCCGTATACGCCGCGATGTCCGCATCCAGTCCCGTCACACCTCTGCGCCGCGCCAGATACAGCTGCCGCCGCTGCTCGGTGAGCGCGTCCATCTCCGCTTGCAGCGCGTCCCGCTGCTTGGTGAGCTGCTGCCGCGTCTCGATACGGTTTGTCCGCAGATACCGGAACTGTGCCTGATACCTGTCCAGCTTCAGCACCTCTCGCCGCAGGGTTGGCGAGGCGCGATACACCTTCCGCCGCGGCGAGGACAGCAGGTGCAGGTAGTACAGATACAGCCGTTGAAAATAAGACAGCGGCTTTTTCTGTACCGGTTTTCGCCGTATACGATAGGTCTTGCGGGGCAGCTGTACCGGCTGCTGCGGCGCAGCCTTTACCCTGCCGCGTATGGCGGCCTCGTCGTACCCATCGCCCAGACTATCCAGCCGGATAAACCTCTGACCGTCAGGCGAACGCACGGCGGTGTGCTTCACGTTGGCACCGCTTTTCACCTGATACCCCATGCGCCGCATCTCCCGAAAGAAGTCCGCATAGCTGTACGACCTGCGGATGGCCTCGTCCACATCGCGGCGCACCACATCCCGCAGGTTTGTCCTGCCGTGGCGCTGCGCCTGATACTGGCCCTGCGGCACAGCGGCCTCGGACGGTTCGATGATGGACAGCCCATGCTCACGGCACAGGGCGTCCGACACACCGCGGATGCCCTCGTAGTAGTCGCGGAAGGTATCTCGGTACATCCTCCCATCCACAAAGGACACGGCGTTGAACACCACATGATTATGCAGGTGCGCCCTGTCCAGATGGGTGGCAACCACCACCTCATACCGTCCACCCAAAAGACGCTGCGCCAGTTCCACACCGATGGTGTGAGCCTGCTCCGGCGTCACCTCGCCGGGGCGGAAGGACTGGATCACATGATAGCCCTTGCGGACACGATTTTGCTTGTCCCAGCGCCGCGCCGTCTGTATCATGTCCTGGTAGGCGGTGTCCCTGCCGCAGTTGATGGCTGTCTCGAAGCATACACGCTCCGTCTTGCCGCGATTCAGCGCGTAGTCCACCGCCGTTTCCAGATAGGTCTTTTCCTCGTTGGCGGCATAGCTGAGACATTTATCCAGTCTGCCCCGTATGACGATGATCTTCGTATAGGCCATTAAAAGCTGCCCTTTACCAGCCGCCACGCCCTGCGGACAAGTGCCGCGGCCTGGTCGATCTGACTGTCCGCCGCATATTTCTGCCCATTGACGGTATGGGCGATCTGATTGATGTTGTTGCCGATGGCGGACAACTCCCGCAGCAGCGCGGCATAGGTATCGGGTGGCCGTGGCCGCAGCTGCACACCCAGTATCAGACTTCGGAGAAATGGGTCGATGCCCAGTCCTGCGGCAGCGGCCTGTTTCCGCAGGTGGGCAAGCTCGGCATCCGTCAGCCACACGCTGACGTGCCGGTTTCGCGTTCTCGTCGGCATCACCTCCATAAAAATGCGTCTCAAATTGAGACGCGAAGCGTAAACGCGGGGTCTTAGGGGCTGTGCCCCTAACAAGCGGCATTTGTGCTACCAAATGCCATGCTTGCGTGGACAGCACCGAAACGGTGCTGTCCCCTCTATCGGGTCGGGGCAGTCTTTGCGTGACAACGGGGCTTGATATGCAGGCCGTGCCGCTGGGCAAACTCTGCGATGGTCGGCCTGTCGGTGGAACTTGGCCAGCTGAAATCGTCTGCGGCCAGGTCGCGGTATCCACTTTCCGGCAGGTCAATACGCTGGCCGGTAAGCACTGTACCGTAATGTTCCACAGTGATATGGCAAGCCAGCAGGCACGGCTGTGACCAGTCCTCCTCGGAGGTCTGCATATCATAGGCATAAATACCGTTGGGCAGTTCGGAACGGCGGACACGCTCCACGGTAAAAAGGGCAGGCACACCGCATATCTCCACCGCTTCAAAGCGTGTCTTGTGAATATCCATGGCCATCATGTCGGTTCACCTCAATGCTCCGGCGTGTCGGGACGTTCTCTCTTGGGTGCATCACGCTTTTTGAACGGTTCTACCCGTATGGTCACTGGCGTGTTGTCCTTGATTCCCAGCAGTATCTCTGCGTGGTGGAACTGCTTTTTATAGAACTCCATCTGCTGCGGGGTCAGGGAGGTAAAGTCATCCTCACCCAAACCGCAGACAAAGAACGGGCCGAACACGCCGCCGTAGCCGCCCGGCATACTGCGGTTGAACTCGTTGGGCTTCAGCATCCCCTCATCGTCACAGACAACGGCCACCTTGTCCTCAAAGGGATAGATGGCCTGTATCAGACCGCCTACCGCCGCCTGCATCTCGTGAAGGCCGTTGAGTTCCTTTTCATAGGGTGCTGCCCCCGGCTCTACCATCAGGACTTTCATGCACTCCCTCCTATCGTGTCATATCATGGTTTCGCTTTTTCGGCTTAGACTCTTTTTTCGGTGGCGCGTCGCCGTCCTCCAAAAAATCCAGCAGTTCCTGCGGTGACGGCTGGTGCGGCTGGACGGTATACCCCGGCAGCAGCTGCCCATTCACGGAAAACAGGTGCGCGTGATTTTCCGGCAGAGGCGGTGACAGCTCTTGAAACAGATGGGCATAGGCGGCGATGCGCCCCTGCACATACCGTTCGGCGGCGGCCTTGTCCGTATACCGCTTGTTGTCCTGACTGGCCAGCGGCGATGGCGTACTGCTGTATGGGTCTTTCCTGCGCGGGACATTGTAGCTCACGCTCCATGACACATACCACGCCACCGGCACCTGCTTTTTCTGCTTATGATCGTAGGCAGTATCCTCGCGGATGCGGTAGGACATCTGATAGACCATATTGCTGATCTTACGCCAGCCATAATCGGTATCCTCCCACCGGTTGCCGCTGTGCTGCACCTCCGGCGTTTTCACATACTCAATGGCCCTGTCCAGTATCATGGTCTGCGCCGCCTGCTCCTCCCAGCGTTTGGTGGCCTCCTGCAAGTCGCGGAACACGGCCTTTTCCGTCTCCACGCTCTTATTCCGCAGTGCTTGCAGCCGATCAAGGGGCATCCACGTCAGCGCGGACAGGTCGGCATGGCGTTGATCAAAAGAAATATGATGCTCCAGCGTCAGCTTGTGACCCTCCTCCAGCTTGTCGCCGTAGGAATAGGCGGTGTAGAACGAATCCTCCCGCCGTTCCATATCCATCACCTCGCTTTACCCGGCGCTGCTTTTTTTGCCGCTTTTTCCTGCTCGGCTCTGGCCTTTTGCCTGTCCAATGCCTTCTGCCGCAGATCCAGCGCCTCGAACACCACACGCTTCACATCGCCTACCGTGGTATCCTTCTTGGGGAAGTAGGCGCGCAGTTCATCCTCGCTGAACGTGACTTTCAGCGGCGGTGACATCTCACGCTTGGTGGGTGCCACGGTCTGTTCGATCTTCTCCGTGGTCAGCTTACCCGCCTGACTGTCCTTTTTCAGCTCGGCGGCCTGCGTACCGGAGGGGACTTTATCCTCCCGCTTGATGGCGTCCGCCAGCGTTTTCTGCTCCTGCGGCTTCAGATAGGAAATATCCGCGGCGGTGTTCACCGGCAGCTTCTTTTCCTCCACCATGTCCTGCAATTCCGGCTCCAGTTTGGTCAGGCGTGTCAGCCGCTGGATGGTGGCGCGGCTCTCGCCGGTCTGCTGCGCCAGCTGCTCATCGGCACGCATAGGCTTGTACCCTGCCTCCAGCTGCGCTTTGGTAGGCCGCCCCGCCTTGCGCTTCATAGCCTCCAACTTCATGGAATAGGCACGCGCCTTGACCATGGGCGAAATATTCTCGCGCTTGAGGTTGGAGTCCACCATGTAGATGATGGCGCTGTCCCGATCCATGTCACGGACGATGGCAGGGATCTGTGCCACACCAGCCAGCACACAGCTGTGCTTACGGCGATGGCCTGCCACCATTTCGTAACGGCTGGGGTCTTTGCTGCTGCGAATGACCGTGACAGGCTCCAGCACGCCGAACTTCTTGACGCTCTCCACCAAGTCCAGCATATCCTTGTCATCCTGCACGGGGAATGGATGCCCCTCAAAGTCGTCGATCTTGTCCACCGGCAGCATGACCACAGAACCCAGCGCACCTTCGCCCACGATGTTCAGCTTGAAGTCCTTGGGAATGCCCTCCGCGTCCGTCTCCTTTTCGGGCGGCTGCTCCTTTTTCTCCGTCTCTGCCTTGGGTACAGACTTGTCCTCGACGGGTTTCTTATCCTCTGACTCTGCCGGCACATCCGCTTTCTTTTCTTTCTGCTTTGCAGATGGCTTTTCCTCGGACTTCTTTTCGGTGGGTGCTGCCACCGGTTTCCTTTCCTCCGTCTTGGCCGGTTTTGCATCCACTGCCGCAACAGAGGCGGACTTCTCTGCCTTCTTCTCCTCCGGTTTGGCAGTGGATTTCGCTTCTTCCGGCTTAGCAGGTGCAGCCGGTTTTACCGCAGCCTTGGCATCCTCGGCCTTGGTTGGTACGGGCGGCTTCGCCGCAGGCTTTTCCTCTGTGGGCTTTACCGACGTCGCCGTGCCGTTCGGCTTCGGTGCAGCTTTGGTTTCCTCCACTTTAGGCGGGATCACCGGCTTGACCGGCTCGGCAGGCTTCTGCGCCGCGGGGATGGGTTTGTCAGCTTCGGGCGGTTTGGCGGGTTCTGCCGCCTTTGCATCGGGCGGTGCTTTCGGGGCCTCCTTCGGGGGCGGGCTGCGGAACGCGCCGATCAGCGGATTTTTCTTTTCTTCTGCCATATCCGTTTACCTCCAATTCGTCGTAATATGTCAAAACCCGTCTCAACTTGAGACGGTTTTGCACAGGGACAGGGCGGCTCTTGCCGCAAGTCTGCGCGGGAACAATGAGCGTGACCGGCACCTGCACGGTCACGTCCGCAGTCAGCGGGAAATACTCGGTGTGCATGGGATGCTCCTCCTTTTGTCGGTGATATGATAAAGCCCGCCTCCACAGGAAGCGGGTACTATCCGGTGTCCATATCGTGCTGGACTTCGGCCTGATAGAAGTGGTTGATGGTGACGGGTGCGTTATACAGGATGGTCAGCAGATATGCCCGAACGTTGAAAACCTGCGCCGTAGAACGTCGCAGGCTTTCAATGACATATTCCAGATGGTCGTACTCCAGCTGTCGGAAACGCTCCTGCACCTGCTGGGCGGGCAGCAGCTCACCGCCGATGCGGAGCGTGGGGCGGGTGCTGCACAGCACATCGGTGATGGCGGCGATCAGTTCATCCACGCTCTCGCGGTCATAGCGGCGGCACAGCCGGTCATACTCGATGCGGGAGCGTACTTCTTCCGCCGCCTTCTTCCTCTCCCACCAACTTCCAGTGAGTGAAGGGGGAGGTGAATAAAGCTGGTTCATATCCGTTTGGTTTATATCTTTATAATTCGCGTCCCCTTTTGGGAAGTCTGCACTTCCGTTTTTGGGAACTCTTGACTTCCCGTTTTCGGAAGTCTGGACTTCCGTATTTGGGAAGTCAAGCGATACAGTGGGCGGCGCGGGGATCTCCCGCGTGGTGTAGCGCTTGACGTAGATGCGCGTCGGCTTACCCTGCCCCTGCTTGGTTCGCTCGATAAGACCGATGCCTTTGCCGGTATCCAGTTCCGCCAGCAGCCGCACAGCCTTACCATGGCCGCAGCTCATGCTCTCCTGTATTTCCTCCAGCGTGTAGTAGATGTAGACGCGACCTGCATCGTCATACCAGCCGTTCCGCGCCGATAGGTTCATCCTGTCCAGCATCAGGCCGTACAGCAGCTTGGCATCCATGGACAGGCCGGAGAACCGTTCTCCCACGATGAGCAGCCGCGGGATGCGGTAAAAGGAGCAGCTTTCGCTCTCCTCGCCGTAGTAGTAATCAAACACACCGGACACAAAAGCACCTCCTCATAAAAGTAGCAGTTATCTATCTTCTAAACCCACACCTGTTATAGTCATTTTAAATGGAAAGCATCAATCTATTGTAATGAAACCAAAATGACTTATGAGTTGCACGTTTTTATGCAACAATAACGCCAAATTTTCGGCACAGATAGCGTGGTACATTTAATTCCGATAAGTTCAAATAAGGAGGACGTCATAATGCGATTTAGAAATTTGCATGAAATACCTGAAGAATATCGGAACTTGGTTGAATTGCTAATCGCAAAGGGGGTTATTGCCGTAAATAATGGAGACTTTGAATATCCTCTGAATCTCGATCAATTATATTTAATTAAAATAATACAACGAATAGTATAATCGCTTGCATTATAATGAATTTTACCTTATAATAAAAAAAGAGGTGAAATTATGGAGAAAGCCACTGTAAAGCGAATAATCTGTGGGATTATGTTTAACCACTCATTTTCGATTCTTGATGAATGGGGGAAAATTGCTGATGCTTTGCTTTATAACACCAGCAAAAAGGTTCCCGGTTTTTCACCACAGTATTTTCCAACGATAAGCCAACAATATACTCTTTCACGTTTTCTAAGTAACCAAGAGTTGGGACACAGTTTAGAATTGACGCAAAATAATCTAATATACACACATACAATCCAAGACGATTTTGAACAAGAGTACCGAGAATTTGTCTCTCGCGTGGAAAAATGCCTAATCCCCAAAATAGTCGACAAATATTCTCTGATTACCCGCAGAATAGGTATGCTTTATATCTGCGAAATGGACAATTCTGCTATATCTTTATTCAAGCAACAGTATTTTTCTAAATCCGCATCAGAAATAACAGACTGCAGATTTGCAATTCGGAGTTCAACACCAGAGGGGCTGCTCTTTTCGGGAAATGACAACTATATAAATAAGATTTATACAGTGGGTAGTATTGATGGAACAATCCAAGGTATTTCATTCGACTATCAACTGTATTTCCAGCCGCCTCAGCCCGAGATTACTGCAAGAATTGACTCTTTCTTTGCGGCAAGTAAAAAGTGCTTCTTTGACGAAATATTCAAGGAGGAATATCGTGGCAAGCTCTAAAGAAAGGAAAAAGAACAAAAGTGAAGTGCGCGCATACAAGGAAAGTTTGAAATCAAGTGACAAACCTCTCGAAAGTACAGCTACCTTTCGAAATGATAACCTTACCGGAAGTGCAGAGCTTCAGTGTGGAATGTATCCAGAAGATACTACCCAAGAAGTGCATACTTCCTTTCGTGTACGAGCAAAGCGGTTTGTAAAAAGTCATGCCTTTGAAGTTGGTTTAAGCCTGATTGTTGCTATCATAATTGCGTTAGCCAGTTGGTGCATTGGTACTATTATTGATCTTAAGATGAACCACGTGGATTTTGAACGTCGCCTGCTTGTTATTGAAGCTGAAGTTGATGACTTAGATTCTGACGGTGTTACACGAGAAATATTGCAATTACAACTGGAAGCTCTTAGGCAGGAGGTTCGCAACACATCCATTCTACAATTATCAGAGATAAATAATCGCATCGACTTGCTCGAACGTCAAATTGAACTTCTCCGATGATGTAAATTGTTTTCACTGCCGTATCTCACGCGGTACGCGCCCATGCTACGCCACAGGATTTTTATATCATTGCATGAAGAAAGCACTTCCGCCCTGTGCTTGCAGGAGGGAAGTGCTTTCTTAGCCCAAGAATACACGCCATTTTTCGCGGTGGTCATATTTTTATATGCTTTTTCCGATTTTGTTCTGCTATAATTTCGGCGGCTAAAAGTGCGCCATGCGGCAGAGCGTTCGGTTCGCATCCGAGAGGTCGAGGGTTCGAATCCCTTCAGGTCCACCAAAAATAAACCACCCGCAAGGGTGGATTTATTTTTGCCGTGGGCCTGCGGGAGTCGAAGTTTATGCCCTGAAAGGGTAAATCCCTTCAGACCTACCAGGCATTCAGAACCATCTGGAAATTGGATTATTCTGAATTTTCCTTTCCTTTCGGTTGAAGAAAACAGCTACTCTCGTTTATGCAAAATCAGAAGCACTCGACTACTACATAAGTCAAGTGCTTCTGATTTATTTAAATACTATTCAGTAGTCTCTCCATAAGGACCTATGAATCTGAATCCGTTTCTATGAATCATGTGGTCTGGATTAGTGACAATCCAAACCTCAGTCTCCCATGCAAGATCTTCCTTGCAGTTGCGAAATGCGTCGTTGCTCTCAAACGCAGTAATGTAAATGCATTTATCTGCACATTCTCCCATCATCTGTTCAAGTTCATATTTTCGCTCTGCCGTAATTGGATTTGAAGTATGATAGGCTTCAATCAAGTAAATCCAATCTTTTTCCGCTGAATACGCAACAATGTCAGGAAGCTTGCCTTGTGACAAATCTTTGATTCCAAGCTCTGCAAGCTTTTCTTTTTCATTTATGACACCATATTTGTTGTCTGAGTCTCCACAATAAAGCAACGTCGCTCCATAACCGAAACGGGGCAGGAACTCAGTAATAACTTGTTGCTGTATCAAGTTATGTTCCCCATCTTTTAATTGGAACTCTTTTCCATCCGGCATTTTTACATTAATCATAGGGATATTTCTTGTCTGTGCCAGCCTTTCCCGATATGTTTTGTGGGTCTTATTAAAAATTTCAACCTGTTTCTCCCAATCTTTCTGCCCGAATTTGCTGATAATCCGAGCGTACTCTGTGCTAATTCTGTACCCACGAGTTGCATCGCTTAGATTAGACTCTGGCTTTGACCGTTCTACGATTCCACCAATCAACAACTTACTAAAACCATCTCGGAGAACATAGTCATAGGAACCCTTGCTCATATTTTCCTCAAGATATGTATTGTAAAACTCTACGCATTGCTTTGTAGTAATACTATAACCAGAGTTTGTCGATTTGACTTTTCTCCACTCTTTTGAGGTCTTAACATCGCCTGCGGCTAGCAATGCCATGGCTAACTTCTCTTTATCTCGCCCAGTTAAGCCTTCCAAAGGAATCCCAAGCTGATCAATAATAAAAAGTGCCTCTCTTATCAAAGTCTGGACAGCAAGATCTTTTTCTTGAAAAGATTTTTTTCCTTTTTGCTTTCTTGTTATAAGCTCGGGCAAATTATATCGGTCCATCCCTTTTTGGTGTCTCCCTTCTAAATAATCAACGACTGCCAGCGCCATTTTATATGCAAATATAGGAGGAACAGCATTTCCGATTTGTGTGTATTGACTTTCTTCAGAACCACAAAATTCAAACCAATCCGGAAATCCTTGTAGCCGTGCAGCTTCTCGCACTGTAATCCTTCGACGCCGCCCGTCCGACAACTTGATCCTGTGCATATCGCTAGTTGCGCCAGCAAGATTACGACAAGTCAAAGTGCGCGCAGGGCGATCCATGTGCAAATCTCTTGGAGTCCTACATTTGGATGCTGCCTCATATTTTGCGATATACTCGTCCATCGCAGGAGTCAAAAAAATAGCATTATCAGGTATATCTGTAGCTAATGCGCCCAATGCTTCTCCAGCGCTTATAACATAGTCATTCGGCTTCGGAAACTTAAACCCGCCGTGATGCCCGACAATAACCATTCTTTCTCTACTTTGAGGAACATCGAATTTTACAAGTTGAAAAGTTCTATGTTCGACTATGTACCCCAATTTCTTGCATTGGTCAATTATCGACTGAAAATACGAAGTACTTTGTTCAGGTAGCCCCTTAACATTTTCACACATCCATAAATCGGGTTGAACTTTTTTTACCGCTTCGATAAAAGCCGGAAAGCCATTTCTATCATCAATTTGTCCTTTCCGCTTCCCTCGCCTGCTAAAGGGTTGACAGGGAGGCCCCCCTATAAGAACACTCGCTCTAGGAAATTCAGTATCTTTTGTAATTATCTCTTGATGACACTCAGAACGAAGATTCTTTCTGTAGGTGTCACAACAATCTTCAACCATTTCATATCCTACGGTTTTTATCCCCGCAGCTTCAAATCCTAAAGACAGTCCGCCACAGCCTGCAAACAAATCTATGGCGCAATATTTGGAAGTTGGGGGGATTTTTATGGTATTATTTAAATACTCAATAAAATTATCATATCTCTTGGGCATATGTCCCTCCCCTTTCTCTTTTATAAAAATAGCCAACAATAGAAATTTACTCTTTTTGCATTATGCATACGATTAACTAATCGACTATTTTTAATTATACTTCATTCTTTTTTAAATTGCAAATAGAAGCTTATTTATAAGCCGTGGGCTCTCATACAGGAAAAGCTGGTCTTGTCACGTATCTCACGCGGTATGCGCCCGTGCTACGCCACATGATTTTTATATCGTCGCATGAAGAAAGCACTTCCGCCCTGCGCTTGCAGGAGGGAAGTGCTTTCTCGGCCCAAGAATACACACCATTTTTCGCGGTGGTCATATTTTTATATGCTTTTTTCGATTTTGTTCTGCTATAATTTCGGCGGCTAAAAGTGCGCCATGCGGCAGAGCGTTCGGTTCGCATCCGAGAGGTCGAGGGTTCGAATCCCTTCAGGTCCACCAAAATGAAAACCGTCCGAAAGGGCGGTTTTCATTTTGCCGTGGACCTGCGGGAATCGAAGTTTATCCCCCTTGCGGGGGAAATCCCTTCAGGTCCACCAAAAATAAAGCCCCCCGCAGAGGTGGCTTTATTTTTGCTGTGCCCTGCCAACGCGCTGCCTCACTGTGCGTCCTGTTGCGCTTTGCCCCGCGCTGTGGTATACTGCACATAGCTATCCCCACATCGCCTTCATAAAGGAGGACTGCCTGTGTCTACAATGTTGGAGCGCCGCTACCGGCGGCAGCACCTGAACTGTGTGCGGCACATCACCCTGGACCCCAAGGGCCGGGGCGTGGTGCGTATCCACATGATCCCACCCCGTGAGGACGCGGAAAACGCGCCCTTTCTGCTGCTGCTCAACGGCAGCAAGCTGGTGCCCCTGAACCTGAGCTGGGCCATCCTGCTCTCCTGCTTCATGGATCGGCTGGAGCCCTTCGCCGGGCTGGAGATCACCGAGAGCGACTGGAACGCCATGGCCGCCGGTGCGGTGGCCCAGACCCATAAGGTCTACCCCTTCACGCCCAAGGAGCGTCTGGCAGAGGACCTGCAAACCATGATAGAGTCCCTGGTGGCCATCGCCCGGGGGCAGGCGCCGGAGGCGGAGGTCGCGCCGCTGACGCTGGGCGAGTACGCCCCCGAGATGACCGCGCCCCACCGTATGGACCTGATGGTCAGCGCCATGACCCGTGACGGCGCGTGGCACTGCAACCAGAAGTGTCTGCACTGCTATGCGGCGGGACAGCCCCTGTCCGATATGCCGGAGCTGACCACCGCCCAGTGGAAGGAGGTCTTGGATCGGCTGCGCGCGGCAAATATCCCCCAGGTGACGTTCACTGGCGGCGAGCCCACCCTGCGCGCAGATCTGGTGGAGCTGGTGGATGCCGCCCAGTGGTTCGTCACCCGGCTGAACACCAACGGCCGCCTGCTGACGCCCATGCTGTGCCAAAAGCTGTATGACGCCAGCCTGGACAGTGTGCAGGTGACGCTCTACAGCCATGATAAGGACATTCACAACGCCCTGGTGGGTGCCGACGGCTTTGACGACACCGTGGCGGGCATCCGTGCCGCTGTGGCGGCGGGGCTGTCCGTGTCCGTGAACACGCCCCTGTGCAGCCTGAATACCGCCTATGACGAGATGCTGCGCTTCGTCCACGGTCTGGGCGTCCGCTATGTGACCTGCTCCGGGCTGATCCCCTCCGGCGGCGCGGTGGGCGACGAGAGCCGGGCCACGGCGCTGACGGAGCAGCAGCTCACCGACGTACTGACAAAGGCCGTGGCGGTGACGGAGGAGCTGGAAATGGAACTGGACTTCACCAGCCCTGGCTGGCTGAAGGAGGAGACGCTGCGCGCCCTGGGCCTGACCCTGGTGCCCAGCTGCGGCGCCTGCCTCAGCAACATGGCCGTCGCCCCGGACGGCGGCGTGATCCCCTGCCAGAGCTGGCTCAGCAGCCAACCCTTGGGTAATATCCTCGCCGACGACTGGGACAAGATCTGGCAGAGCGAGCGCTGCGCGGCCATCCGGGCCAAGAGCGCCAAAATGGAGCAGCTGTGCCAACTGCGTGAAAGCAACCGGGAGGAGGGCACCCTATGCTGAAGAAACTGCACGTCCTGCTGCTTGTCTTACTGGCGGCGGTTTGCTTTACCGCCACCGCATGGGCAGATTACGACTACATCGAGCAGTACGGCGTTATGGTGACGCCCAACACGGAGGATGGCAGCCTGCTTATCACCGTGAAGCTGGAGTGGACGCCGCTGGAGGAGCTGCCCTACGGTCAGGAGCTGAAGATCGGCGTGCCCAACGGCTCCATCCGGGATGTGGTGGCGCAGACGGACAACATCGAGCGCCTGGACTTCGACAACAGCTATATGTACGTCTACCTGACCCAGGGCTACGACGAGGACGAGACCTTTACCTTCGCCTACTCCTGGGTGCAGGAGTATATGTACCAACTGGACGGCAGCGCTGTGACCTACGACTACACCCCCGGCTGGTTCGACGAGGCCAGGATCGGCCAGATGACCCTCATCTGGAACGACCCCGCCGGGCTGACCGGCGATTTCACCGAGGGCACGGTCAGCGGCGCTGACAGCGTGACGGTGCAAAACGGCATGACCATCACCGCCTCCGATCTGGACTACGGCTACAAAATGAACGTACAGGTGCGCTACACCGACTGGCCCACCCAGCTGTCGGAGGAATACAGCGCCGACAACGTCCCCGACGGCGGCTGGAACGGCAGCGATGACTATTACTATGACGATGACGACACCGGTGATGCCATCGTCGGCATGATGGTGATGATCTTCGTGGTGATGTTCATCCTCGTGCTGATCTCTGCCGCCCGCCGGGGCGACGGCTACGCCGGCGGCTTCGGCACCCGGTATGTGTTCGTCAACCACCTGTGGTACCCCGCCGGGCCGGACGGCAGGCCCCGTCCCGGCAGCGTGGGCACCAAAACAAAGCCCAGACCGCCCAGAAGAGGTGGCGGCGGCTTCGGCGGCGGAAGCCGTGGCGGCGGCTTTGGCGGAGGCGGCTTCGGCGGCGGCAGCCACTGCGCCTGCGCCAGCAGCTGCGCCTGTGCGTGCGCCTGTGCCTGTGCCGGCGGCGGCCGCGCCGGCTGCTCGGCCAAGAACCTCTACGGCGTGGGCCTGGACGAAACACTGTCCGAAAAGCTCTGAGACAAAAAACATCCCCCGACCGGGGGATGTTTTTTGCTTACGAGTATTGGAAACCTCTGCCCGGCTCCTTGAACTCCGCCACACGTTTGTTAAAGCTGGCGAAGGCCGCGTCCTCGAAGGCCAGCGTGTCCTCGGCGCCCATCTGCCGCAGCAGCCACTTGCACAGCGGAGGATTTAGGATCAGCAGCGGGCCGATCAGCGCCGTGGCGTACAGCCCGCCCCGGCAGAAGCCCTCCGTCTTCGACTCCGGCGTGCGGCCCACGCCCCGCACGGTGTCAAACCAGCCTTCCGCCTCCGCTGCGTCGTAGTGGAAGCCGAACAGGCTCTTGAAGCCGACGACCTCCATACCGTCAAAGGTGCCCAGGAAGAAGCTGTTGTGCCGCTTCATCATGGTGTACCGCACCCGTCCGGGCAGAATGCCCAGCCCCTCTATGGTGTCGGCGCTGTCGCTTTCTATGGCGGCGGAAAACACGTCCGGCGCGTTGCCGGTCAGCAGGATCAGCTGTCCCGCGTCCGCCCTTGCGGCGATGTCCGCGGCATAGGGCCGCAGGGCGTCCGCCGCCAGACGCAGCCCTTGTTCTGTGGTACTGCCCATATAGACCAGCGCCACATCCTCCGTGAGGAACCGGGGCTTGCTGTGCAGGTCCGTCTCTATGATCTCCAGCGCCGGGCAGCAGCGCTTCAGATAGTAGATGTTCTGCAGATCGCCGTACAGGTTGCAGACCTCCGGAAACAGAATTTCCGCCTTCATTGCGCGCCCTCCTTTGCCAGCAGCTTTTCCTTCAGCTTTTCCCTGACCCGGAAGGCCAGGGGCGTGCCGTCCACGCCGTAGAGCAGATACACGTCGTCGCCGGGGGTCAGCGGCAGCAGCTCCAGGGCGGCGAACTCGTCCTCGGCCAGCCGTATCTTCTGCCGGGGGATGCCCGCCAGCAGCAGCCGCAGCTGGTAGTCATAGGCCCGCGGCCCGGCGCAGACCAGGCACGTCACATCATCACTGTTCAGGAATTCAAAATCCGTGTCGTACATCCAGCTGGGGTTCTCCGACCAGTTTTTGGCCACGCCCAGGCAGTTCATCATCAGCAGCAGTTCCTTCTTCCCCGGCTTGGACCGGATATAGTCGAAGTTGCGGGAGCAGGCCAGAGCGTTCTTGTCCTTGGACATCTGCATAATGACCTTCACGCCGCCGATATCCTCCTCGGACAGCCGGCTGGCGGGGATCTTCACCTCCGCCATGCGGCGGGCGATGGTGCCGTGGTCATAGCCCAGCTGCCGCAGGGCGGCGATGACCGTCACCATGTTGTAGATGTTGTGCAGGCTGTCGGTGATGAGGGTGTACGGGTACTCCTGCCCCGCCTCCCGTATGCACATGGTGTGGGCGGCGGTGTCCACCTTTGTGGCCAGATAGTCGCAGTCGGGGGAGTGGAAGCCGCAGCTCTCGCACACGGCCCGGCCGATGTGGTGGTAGCGGCGGTATTCATATCGCAGCTTCCCGGCGCATCGGGGGCAGATACGCATATCGTTCAGCAGGTTCTCGCATTCCGTCACGTCGGTGGGCAGCCGGTCGATGCCGAAATATACCCGCTGGTTCTCCGGCGCCACCGTGCAGGAGATCAGGTCGTCGGCGTTGAGGATCAGCCTGCTCTCCTTAGGCAGGGACCGGGTCAGGATGTCCGCGATGTAGCCCGGATGGGCGTTCCGCATGATGGAGTCCCGGAACAGGTTGGTGATGACGATGTGCTCCGGCTTCACATAGGGATAGATCCTGGGCGCGGAGCGCTCGTCGATCTCCAGGATCGCCAGGTCGTACTCCGGCCTGATCCGGCCCAGCAGGCCGCAGCCCTTCAGCAGCGCCGTGCTGACGCCGGAGATGATGTTGCTGCCCGCCCGGTTGCTGAGTGCGGTCTTGCCCTCGGCGGTGAGCACGTCGTTCAGCATATTGGCCACGGTGGTCTTGCCGTTGGTGCCGGTGACGGCTATGATGTGCTCCGGCTTGCCGATATACTTCAAAAAGTCCGGACACAGCTTCACCGCCAGACTGCCGGGAAAGTCCGTGCCGTTGTGGCGGGTGATCTTCAGCGCCGGGATGGACAGCTTTGCCATCCACAGCGCAAACAGGAACCGCAGTTTACCCATTGTCATTCCTCCAGAGCGATGGCGCGGCAGGAGCAGCCATCGGCATTCTCAAATTTCAGGGGCAGCGTAACGAACGTGAAGCGTCGGCCCAGCAGCTTGTCCAGTCCCTTGAGGTTCTCGGTGTTCACAAAGTCCGCGCCCAGCAGTGTCATGTGGTTGGGAAAATCCGCGCTGTCGCAGGGGTCCAGCGAGATGGTGTCCTCGCCCACGCCCTTCAGCGGCAGGCCGGCCAGATATGCCGCCGCCTCCGCCGTCAGGCAGGGAAAGCCCTCATAGTAGCCCGGCGTGCCCCACTTCTTGTCCCAGCCGGTGCAGAACAGCACGAAGTCCGTGCCGTTCAGGTCATAGCTCTGCAGCAGGGACAGAGTAATGGCGCGCTGCCCCCGGCAGTCCACCACCACGGCGGGACCGGCGAACTTCGCCGCGTCATAGCAGTCCAGCGCCGTACCGTCACGGAGCATATGGGCCGGGGCGTCCATGTGGGTGCCGGTATGGGAGAACATATGCAGCAGCGTCTCCCGGTAGCTGCACTGGTCGATCGTGCAGGCGGTGGTCAGCCGGGGCTGCTCCGTGCCGGGATACACCGGCATATCGTTCCGTATGGTGTGGGTCAGCTCATGTGCCGTCATGCGTCCGCCTCCTTGTCGTGTGTCTGCAGCCAGATCAGCAGCGCCGCCACATCCGCCGGCGACACGCCGGATACCCGCCCGGCCTGCCCTACGTTCAAAGGCCGCAGCGCGCTGAGCTTCTCCCGCGCCTCCAGCCGCAGACCCTGAATGTGGTCGTAGTCCATATCCGGCGGCAGCTTCCGGCGCTCCAGCTTCTCAAACTCCGCCACCTGCCGTTGCTGGCGCTGGATATAGCCCTCGTACTTCACGGTGATCTCCACCTGCTCCCGCACCTCCGCGGGTAGGTCGGGTCGATTTGTGTCGAATTCTGTCAGGTCCGCGTAGGCCAGCTGGGGCCGCCGCAGCAGATCGATCAGGCGGCAGCCGCTGTCCACGGCGGCGGTGCCCCGTTCTGTTAGCAGGGCGTTCAGCTCTGGCGTACCGGGTATGCCCGTGCGCTCCAGCCGCCGTATCTCCTTCGCCACGGCCTCGTACTTGGCCTCCACCGCCGCCAGCCGTTCATCGCTGACCAGCCCCAGCTCGTGCCCGATAGGGCACAGCCGCGCGTCGGCGTTGTCCTGCCGCAGCAGCAGCCGGTATTCCGACCGACTGGTCATCATGCGGTACGGCTCCTCGGTGCCCTTGGTCACCAGGTCGTCGATCAGCGTGCCGATATAGCTCTCGCTCCGCTTGAGCACCAGCGGCTCCCGGCCCTGCAATTTCAGCGCCGCGTTCACGCCGGCCACAAAGCCCTGCACCGCCGCCTCCTCATAGCCGGAGGAGCCGTTGAACTGCCCAGCGCCGTACAGGCCGGGCACCGCCTTTACCTCCAGCGTGGGCAGCAGCGCCAGCGGGTCGATGCAGTCGTACTCAATGGCGTAGGCCGGCCGCATCATCACTGCGTGCTCCAGTCCCGGCACCGTGTGCAGCATCTCCAGCTGCACCTCCTCCGGCATGGAGGACGAGAAGCCCTGTACATACAGCTCCTCGGTGTCCAGCCCCATAGGCTCGATAAACAGCTGGTGCCGGGGCTTGTCCGCAAAGCGCACCACCTTCGTCTCGATGGACGGGCAGTACCGGGGGCCGATGCCCTCGATAACGCCGGAGTAAATGGGACTGCGGTCCAGATTTTCCCGTATGATCCGGTGCGTCTCCTCGTTGGTGTAGGTCAGGTAGCACACCGCCCGGTTTTCCGGCACGTTCTTTGTCTCAAAGCTGAAGGGCAGCGGATCCGGGTCGCCCTCCTGTATCTCCATTTTGCTGAAGTCCACGCTGCCCCGGTGTATCCGCGGCGGCGTGCCGGTCTTGAACCGCCGCAGGGGCAGCCCCAGTGCCCGCAGGCTGTCCGTCAGGGCGTTGGCCGGGTGCAGGCCGTCCGGCCCGGAGGACTCGATGCACTCGCCCACGATGGTCTGCCCGGTCAGGTAGGTGCCCGTGCACAGAATGACCGCCCGGGCACCCAGCACCGCGCCGGTGCGGAGCACCACGGCGGCGGCATGGCCGTTCCCGTCGCAGCGTATCTCCGTCACCTCTGCCTGCCGCAGCGTCAGCCCCGGCTGCAATTCCAGCGTGTGCTTCATCACCTGCTGGTATTTCCGCCGGTCCGCCTGAGCCCGCAGGGACCACACGGCGGGACCCTTGCCCCGGTTCAGCATCCGGTACTGGATGCAGGCCCTGTCCGCCGCCCGGGCCATCTCACCCCCCAGTGCGTCCAGCTCCCGGACCAGGTGCCCCTTGCCGGTGCCGCCGATGGCCGGGTTGCAGGGCATATTCCCCACCGCGTCAAGGCTCACCGTCAGGCAGACGGTCTTCATGCCCATCCGGGCCGCCGCCAGGGCAGCCTCGATGCCCGCGTGCCCCGCGCCGATGACGGCCACATCATAGTCGCCGCCGTGAAACTCTCTCATCAGGTGCTCACCTCACCACATAAGACTGCTTGAACACTTTATTATACTATACAGCACACAACAGCGCAAGAGCATTACACAGAAATAACTCATAGGTGTTGTGCAATGTGCAATAAAAGTTTACAAAAGCTTTATACATAATATCCAATTTTGCCCTTGTTATCCGGGCTGCCGCGGCATATAATAACACTGTAAAACGGAAGAAAGGAGCGTGATATCACCATGACGACAACTTGGATCTGGGGTGACCTGGATGACATGATCTTTGCCGACAGCGACTGGGAAGTGAGCCAGCGGTAAGGCATACCGATGAGGAAACCACGCGAAAGCGTGGTGATTTGCTTTTTTATGGGTGTTTTTCGACAGAAAACGCCTCCTGCACATAGATCGCAAAGCCTGATCCCCGCGCAGCAAAGATGAAAAGAGACGGCCAACGCCGTCTCTTATTTGTTATTTTCGGTTGCTCTTAATGAGATATTCGTGATACCTTAACGATATCTTAGCGTTACCTTAGCGACAATGTATGTTATAATAGCGTCATCAAAAGGAGGGGAGGGCGGCTATGACCGGTAAACAAGCCCGCCGGAGACAGCTGCTGCGGACCATTGGCCTGCGCTTTTCCGGCATGGATGTGCTGAAAGCACTGGGACTCTACCTGGTAGCCGTTATGTGCTGTCTGCTGCTTCGCAGCTTCGATATGCACAACGACACCAGCTACGTAGCCATGATCTTTCTGCTGGATGTGTTCCTTACCGCCTACTGGACGGACGGCTATCTGCTGGGCATCATCATGGCAGTGGTGGGGATGTTCAGCGTGGACATCATCTTTACCTACCCCTTCTGGCATATCAGCTTTACGCTGACGGGCTTTCCGCTGACGTTCCTGGTGATGATGACCATCTCCATCCTGACCGCCACCGTTACCAGCCGGGCCAAGCAGACCGAGCAGGTGCGCCGGGAGGCCGACCGCGAAAAGATGTATGCCGACCTGCTGCGCGCCGTGTCTCACGACATCCGCACGCCGCTGACCGGTATCGTGGGCGCCACCAACGTTCTGCTGGAGCAGGACGGCGGACTGACGCAGGGGCAGCGCCAGCAGCTGCTGCGATCCACCAACGAGGACGCCCAGTGGCTCATCCGCATTGTAGAGAATTTGCTGTCCATCACACGCATAAGCTCTGAGGAGGCTAAGGTCAAGAAAGAGCCGGAGCCGGCGGAGGAGGTCATCGAGTCCGCCGTGGCCAAGACCCACAAGCACTACCCGGAGGTGGATATCCGTGTCCATCTGCCGGATGAGCTGATGATGGTGCCCATGGATCCCCTGCTGATGGAGCAGGTACTGGTGAACCTGATGGAGAACGCCGTCATCCACGGCGAGACCCACCATATCGATGTGACCCTGTCCAGCGAGGGCAACTGCGCGGTGTTCACCGTGGCCGACGATGGCCGCGGCATTCCCCAGCACCTGCTGCCTAGGCTGTTTGACGGCTCTGCCCGCAGCGACCGCAGCAGTGACGGCAAGCGCAGCATGGGAATTGGTCTGTCCGTGTGCCGCACCATTGTGCTGGCCCACGGCGGTGTGATACGGGGAGACAACAGACAGGAGGGCGGCGCGGTATTTACCGTGACCCTGCCCATGAAAGGAGAAAACGATGAAGATTAAAGACAAAGTCCTGATCGTGGAGGATGAGCAGTCCATCAGCAACTTTATCTCCATGATCCTCACCGCCAACGGCTTCGACACCATCATTGTCCGCACCGGCGAGGAGGCCCTGACCATGATCGCCTCCCATTGCCCGGACATGATCGTCCTGGACCTGGGCCTGCCCGATATGGATGGCATGGAGGTGCTGAAATCTGTCCGCAAGTGGTCCAATCTGCCGGTGGTGGTGGTTTCTGCCCGCAACCACGAGCACGACAAGGTGGAGGCCCTGGATTACGGCGCCGACGACTATCTGGTCAAGCCCTTCGGCACCTCCGAACTGCTGGCCCGCATCCGCACCGCCATCCGCCACACCCGCACCACCCTTTCCAACACCCAGATCGCCCAGTCCGGCAAGTTCGTCACCGGCGATCTGACCATCGACTATGATAAGCACCAGGTGCTGATGAACGGCGAGAACGCCGGATTGACCGTCAATGAGTACAAGATCGTGGCCCTGCTGGGCAAGTACGCCGGCAAGGTCCTGACCTACGACTTCATTATCCGGGAGCTGTGGGGGCCCAAGGCCAAGACCGACAATCAGATCCTCCGGGTAAATATGGCCAACATCCGCCGCAAGATCGAGCCTACCCCCGGCAACCCCCAGTATATTTTCACCGAGGTGGGCGTCGGCTACCGTATGCGCGAGGGAGACTGATACATACCGAGAAGAAAAGACCGTCTGCGGGCGGTCTTTTTCATATGCGGGGTGTTTCTTTTGGAGAAAATATCTGCCGACACGAACCGACGCTTTACGGAAATTTTATAATGTACGGATAAAGAAAAACCGCATTTCCGCTGTCACCGTGTTAAGAAACACCTGTCTGTATTTACAGGGCGGTTTTTTCGCAGTAAGATACAAACACGCCCGCCGCGGCGCGGCGGGGGAAACTTGTAAGGAGAGAAAACAATGGAAGAAAGAAAAGGCTTTGGATCCAATTTCGGATTCCTGATGGCCGCGGTCGGCTCGGCGGTCGGCCTGGGCAACATCTGGGGCTTCCCCAATAAGATGGGCGCCTGCGGCGGCTTCACGTTCCTCATCATTTACCTCATTTTGGCTGTTTGCTGCGGCTTCATCGTCATGGTGGGCGAGCTGGCCATTGGTCGTAAGACAGGCAAGGGCGCTGTGGCAGCATATAAGGCCCTTAGCAAGAAGTTCAGCTGGATGGGCTGGATGGGCATCCTGTCCGCGTTCTTCATCCTGTTCTTCTACTGCGCTCTGGGCGGCTACTGCATTAAGTATGTGGTGCTCAATGTAGGCGACCTGTTCGGCGCGGGCTTTGGCGCCAGTGCCATCGCCGCCGCGTCGGCGGACGCGGCCAGCGCCTCTCTGGGCGACGCGGTGTTCGGCGCTTTCATGTCCAGCACCACCGAGGCCATTATCTATGGCTTGATCTTCGTGGTGCTGACTATGCTTATCGTTCTCGGCGGCGTTGGCGGCGGCATCGAGAAGGTCTGCTCCGTGGGTATGCCCGCCCTGTTCGTGGCTC
>ERZ824480.1085-NODE-1085-length-26521-cov-4.169916_pt1 | contig 26521 bp, 16 predicted proteins | sample MGYA00519861_ERZ824480 | MGnify/ENA primary metagenome ERZ824480 (study PRJEB31778, sample SAMEA3449152) | human gut metagenome | biome: human gut; feature: human-associated habitat; material: faeces | place: United Kingdom | collected 2010/2012 ... | reverse complement strand
TAGAAAGCTTATGATTTCCTCGTTTGGACGAGGGTTCGATTCCCTCCAGCTCCACCTGAAAACAAATGAAAGCTCTGATTATCAGAGCTTTTTCTTTTTATGGGTTTTCTCCCTTATTCCCCTTTTTATTGTTGATTTGTTATTTTTCCTTTTTTTAGATACAAAGTCAATTTCTTATACATACTTTTATTCTCTTCTCTTTTGGTATGACGATATCGCTATTTGGTATTGTCAATATTTATGTGTTTTTGTTTTATATACGGAATAATTATAAATATATGCAAACAAGTATTAATAATATATCTTTATTATGTTCTAATCTTTGAGAATGTCTATTTTTATACTTGTAATCGATAATAATCTTAGCGGATATGGAAAATAATGTTAACCAAATTGAGCTGAAGTTTCAGCGTTTTTTTATTTCTAATTTTCCGAAAGTAAAGAATTATGCCCAGCTGTTGCTTAAGTCGGAAGTTGATGCTGAAGATGTTGCTCAAGATATTTTCTGTAAGCTTTGGTTACAACCGGAAATATGGCTTGACAATGAAAATGAATTAGATAACTACCTCTTTATAATGACCAGAAACATTATTCTGAATATCTTCAAGCATCAGCAAATCGAACGGGAATATCAGGAAGGATACCTTGAGAAAACAGTACTTCATGAATTGATAGAAGGGGAAGATGCCCTTAATAATATATATTATGAAGAAATGTTGCTGGTTGTTCGCCTGACTTTGGAAAAAATGCCTGAACGGCGAAGGTTAATATTCGAGCTGAGTCGTTTTAAGGGATTAAGTTATAAAGAAATCGCAGAAAAGCTTAATGTTTCCATCCGTACGGTAGAGCACCAGGTGTATTTAGCACTGATAGAACTAAAAAAAGTGCTTCTATTTTTATTTTTTCTATTTTCCTTTAAGTAGTGTTTTTCTTTTAGTTGTATTTAGTGTATAAAGGAAGAAATTAATGATGAAAAACTATATTCAACAGATCATAGAGTTATTCGGGCATAATGAGTATTCATTGGCTACGCGTAGAAAAGTGCAGCGATGGTTGGCTGACGACAATCATGCGGAAGAAAAAAAAGAAGCACTTCACACGTTGTGGCAACAAGCGGGAGAACAGAAAGTACCTCGCGGAATGCAACAGTCCATATTACGGATGCAACAAAATCTGGGAATGCAGTCTGTCGGTTCCGGTAAAAAGTATCAGTTACTTATATGGAGAGCAGCAGCTATTTTCCTGTTGGCAGTATCGTCTGTTTCTATCTATCTGATGTTGGAGAAAGACAAACTGCAAAAAGACTTGGTAGAATGTTTCATACCAACGGCGGAAATACGTGAACTTACATTGCCCGATGGTACCCGGGTGATGCTAAATTCGAGAAGCACCTTACTGTACCCGGAGCAGTTTGCCGGTAAGACCAGAAGTGTATATTTGATTGGCGAAGCAAATTTCCAGGTAAAGCCGGATGAAAAACATCCTTTTATAGTGAAAGCCAATGATTTTCAAATAACAGCTTTAGGTACAGAGTTTAACGTGAATGCCTATCCGGAGAACAATGAACTGATTGCAACTCTGCTGGAAGGTAGTGTGAAGGTAGAATTTAATAATCTGATATCTAATGTAATACTTAAACCCAATGAGCAGATAACGTATAATAAACAGACCCGGAAACGTAGCCTCCAATCGCCTCGGATAGAGGATGTGACTGCCTGGCAGCGTGGAGAACTGGTTTTCAGTGATATGCATCTCGATGAGATTTTTACGAGTCTCGAACGCAAATTTCCCTATACCTTTGTTTATAGCCTTCACAGCCTGAACAATAAATCGTATAGTTTCCGTTTCCAACAGCAAGCCACTTTGGAAGAGGTGATGAAGATAATAACGCAGGTGGCAGGGGATGTGAAATATATAATTAAGGGGAATAAATGCTATATAACTGATAAAATATAGAAAAACGATTGTTGAACCTTTTTTAACTTAATGTACTATGCAAAAAAGTATCCGGAAGAAATGGCCGTTTCTCCCGGATGTGAAATCATTGTCCTTCTAATATTAGCGTATCTCGACGCTATTTCAATTGATCATAGAATAATAACCAATTAACTAATACTAAAAAGATGCTACAAATTTACGAAAAAAGAGCAGATAATGTTGTTCAAAAGCGAGTCTTTCTCATTTTTTTAGGTCTATTATTGATGCAGACCCTTGCTTTTGCTCAAAGTGATAGTAAAATTACTATCCAGCAGAAAGATATCACTGTAGTAGATGCATTGAAAACTGTGGAAAGACAGTCGAAGATGTCTATAAATTATAGTGATTCCGAATTGAAGGGAAAGAAAATTGCCGATCTTAACTTGGAAGACGTATCGGTGACTACTGCACTCGACGCAATCTTGAAAGGAACAGGTTTCTCTTATCAGATTCAAGGTAATTATATTATAGTTACGGAGAAGAAACCGGCAGCTGCACAATCTGTCAAAGATATCAAAGGGAAAGTAACCGATGAGAATGGTGAACCCCTGATCGGAGTAAATATCTCTGTGGACGGCAGTTCTACAGGGACGATTACAGACTTTGACGGAAACTTTTCGATTAAAAGTCCCGGTAATGCCCGTTTGAAAATATCTTATATAGGATATGCAACTCAACTGATTGCTGTTTCCAATAAGGACTTTTACCCGATTACAATGAAACAAGATACGGAAGTGCTGGACGAAGTAGTCGTGACGGCATTGGGTATCAAGCGGGCAGAAAAGGCACTGTCTTACAATGTGCAGCAGATAAAAAGCGAGGATATAACCGGCATTAAAGATGCCAACTTCATCAATTCACTGAATGGTAAGATAGCCGGTGTAAGTATCAACAAGAGTGGTAGTGGTGTCGGTGGTGCGACGCGTGTCGTTATGCGTGGCGCTAAATCTATCGAAGGCGACAACAATGCACTGTATGTAGTAGACGGTATCCCTTTGTTTAATACTAATATGGGAAACACAGATAGTGGTATCATGGGTGAAGGCAAAGCCGGAACGGAAGGTATTGCTGATTTCAATCCGGAAGATATCGAGAGTATCTCTATTCTGAGCGGACCTTCGGCTGCTGCTTTGTATGGTAGTAGTGCGGCAAATGGTGTCGTTCTGATTACTACTAAGAAAGGACAGGAAGGCAAATTACAGATATCATTTTCTTCTTCATCCGAATTCAGCAAAGCGTACATGGTGCCCGAATTCCAGAACACGTATGGAAATAAAGAAGGTATGTTCGAAAGCTGGGGTGACAAACTGGCCCGTCCGAATTCGTATGATCCCAAGAGTGATTTCTTCAACACCGGAACCAACTTTATCAACTCGTTGACCTTGTCTACCGGTACAAAGCAGAATCAAACTTTTGCTTCGGTTTCATCCACCAATTCAAAAGGTATTGTTCCCAACAATTCTTATGACCGTCTGAACTTCACCATTCGCAATACAGCCACTTTTCTGGACGATAAATTGCAGTTGGATTTAGGAGCGTCCTATGTGAAACAGGAAGATAAAAACATGGTATCGCAGGGACAATACTGGAATCCGGTGATTTCTGCCTACCTTTTCCCCCGTGGAGAAGACTTCGAAGATATCAAGACTTTCGAGCGTTATGACCAGAGCCGCAATATTCCGATACAGTATTGGCCGATTGCCGATGCAACCTATGGTTCGCAGAATCCGTACTGGACTGCTTATCGCAACATCGCAACGAACGAGAAGAGCCGTTATATGTTTAATGTCGGTCTGAGCTATAAGATCACCGACTGGATGAATCTTGCCGGACGTTATCGTATGGACGATACTCATGTTCAGTTTGAACGTAAGGTTTATGCTACTTCCGATCAGAAATTTGCCGAAGGAAAGAAAGGTCTGTATGATTACAGCAATTACAAAGACCGTCAGGAGTATGCCGACTTTATGTTAAATATCAACAAGCAGTTCAACGATTTTAATATTTCTGCCAACTTGGGTTATAGCTACTCTAACTACTGGTCGCTGGCAAGAGGCTACAAAGGAACCTTGCTCGGAGTAACAAACCTGTTTGCCGCCAGCAACATCGACCCTTCCAACGGTCGTATCTCGGAAGACGGAGGTGACAGTCGCGTACGTAATCACGCTATCTTTGCCAACGTCGAACTGGGCTGGAGAAGTATGCTTTATCTTACATTGACAGGTCGTAATGACTGGAACTCCCGGTTGGTAAACACCAGCGAAGAATCCTTTTTCTATCCCTCGGTAGGTCTGTCCGGTATTATCTCTGAAATGGTGAAACTGCCCGAGTTCATTTCCTATTTAAAGGTACGCGGGTCTTATACGGAAGTCGGTTCTCCGGTATCACAGTCGGGACTTACTCCGGGAACTGTGACCACTCCGATTATCGGTGGTGCACTGGCTCCCACAGGCATCTATCCTTTTACTGATTTCAAGGCAGAACGTACCCGTTCTTATGAATTGGGATTGAGTGTACGTTTATGGAATAAACTGAGTGCCGAAGTTACTTACTATAAATCGAATACATACAATCAGACCTTTATTGGCGATTTACCGGAATTTTCGGGTTACAAACAAATCTATTTGCAGGCTGGTAATGTGCAAAATCACGGTTGGGAAGCATCGTTGGGATACAGAGACAGTTTCGGAGACTTTAGCTTCTCCTCCAATCTGACCTTCTCGCGCAATGTCAATGAAATCAAAGAAATGGTGGAAAACTATCGTACTGACATGAGCCCCGAGCCCATCAACGTACCCGAAGTAAGGAAAGACAACGGACGCGTTATATTAAAAGTAGGCGGCAGCATCAACGATATATATGCCAATACTTTCCTGAAGAAAGACAGTCAGGGGTATGTTGAAATCAAGCAAGACGGTTCGTACGGACTCGAACAAGGTGAACCCGTTTTCTTGGGCAAGACGTCACCGGACTTTAATCTAGGATGGAGCAACTCGCTGTCATACAAAGGATTCGGACTCAGCTTCCTGATTAACGGACGTTTTGGTGGTGTGGTAACTTCCTCTACCCAAGCTATTCTCGATCGCTTCGGAGTATCCAAAGCATCTGCCGAAGCACGCGATGCAGGCGGTGTCTTACTGCCCGGACAAGGGAGAGTGGATGCGCAATCGTATTATCAGCTGATAGGTACGGGTGACTATACCACTTCCGGATATTATGTGTATAGTGCAACCAATATCCGTCTGCAAGAGCTGACTTTGAGTTACAGGTTCCCCGACCTTTGGTTTAAGAATGTGCTGAAAGATGTTACTTTGTCATTCATTGCCAATAACCCCTGGATGCTCTATAGCAAAGCTCCGCACGATCCGGAACTGACTCCGTCCGTAGGAACTTACGGTCAAGGTAATGACTATTTTATGCAGCCGAGTGTGAGAAGTTTCGGTTTCGGTATTAAATTTAAATTATAACTGACCCATGAAAAAGATAAATCAATATAAACTATTAGCAGGAATTTGCGCTTTGTCGCTCTTTACTGCTTGTGACTTCGAAGAGTTAAACACCAATCCGTTCGAGATGACCGACGAAATGGGTATAAGAGATGGTGTTGCTGTCGGAGGTGCTGTTATGGCGATGCAAAGAGCTGTAATCACCGTAGGAACTCAGGCTGACGATACGGAGGCCATCAACCAGTATCAGGTTGCATACAATCTGTCAGCCGATTCGTGGAGCGGATTTTTCGGACAGAATAATAACTGGTATAGTGGTAGCAACAATACTACCTATTACTTACAGGACAATTGGGTGGCGGCTACCTATACCAACTCATATACGACACTGCTGTCTTCCTGGAAAAAGATAAAACAAGAATCCGAAAAGAACGAAACACCGGAAATCTTTGCTTTGGCTCAGATTCTGAAAATATCTGCTTGGCACAAAACGCTTGAGTCTTTCGGTCCCATTCCTTACACCCATGCAGGAGAACCTGCACTGGTGATACCTTTCGACAGCGAGCAAGTTGCATTCAATGCCATGTTTGCCGATCTGACGGCCGCTATCGAAGCCTTGACAGTGAGAGCGGAACAAGGGGCAACTATTGTTGCCGATTATGATGCCGTATATGCCGGTGATACGAGAAAATGGGTGAAATACGCCAATTCGCTGATGTTGCGTCTGGCAATGCGTATCAGTTATGCGGACGAAACGACTGCACAGAAATATGCCCGTCAGGCTTTGAATCATCCGTTTGGAGTGATGACTTCCAAATCGGACGAGGCACAGATGAGCACCGGAGCCGGAATGGTATTTCGTAACAACATCGATTGGCTGGCCAATCAATACAATGAGTGCCGCATGGGCTCTTCCATGTTTTCTTATTTGTTGGGCTATCAGGACCCGCGTTTGAGTGCTTATTTTGAAGCTTCTCCCAGTGCGTATGCGGTAGCGGCTTTTGATGGAAAAAACTATCAGGCGGTGCCTCCCGGCAATGCCAATCAGCAGAATACGATTTATACCGATTTCTCCAAGCCCAATATTACCTCGAATACTCCGACTTACTGGATGCGTGCTTCCGAAGTTTATTTCCTGAGAGCTGAGGCTGCGTTGAGATGGGGAAGCGAATTTGGTGATGCGGAAGCACTGTACGAACAAGGAGTTGCCACGTCATTTGATGAAAATGGTATCAGTTCGTCTGTAGACGACTATCTGGCTTCCGGATTGACTCCGATTGCCCATAATATGAGAGCCTCCTATTACAGTTACAATGCTGCGGCTCCTACTACTGCAACACCCGCATTCAGCGGTGGAACGGAACAAAAACTGGAGAAGATCATGATCCAAAAGTGGATTGCATTGTATCCGAACGGTCACGAAGCATGGACTGAGTGGAGAAGAACCGGTTATCCGAAACTGAATCAGGTGCAGACCAACCGCGGACAGGGCGTTACTCGTGAAGGTGGTATTCGTCGTATGGTGTATCCTGTAAGTTTCTATCAGTCGGCAGAGGATAGAGCCAATTATGAAGAAGCATTGAAGCTCTTGGGCGGTCTTGATAAAGACAAAGCAACTACTCAGTTGTGGTGGGATTGTAAAAATAAAATCTATTAAACTATGATTCATATGAAAATGTTAAGACGATTATTATATATACTTCCTGTTATAGGGATAATGATTGCGTCGTGTGTCGATATAGAGAGCAAGGACTTTGAACATATCGGCGGTTACAACACGATGGACAATGAAGAAAGTGCACAGTATTATGCCGATCTTCGTGCATGGAAGGCAACCAGTCAGGGTTACGGACGTCCTATTTTCTTCGGATGGTTCAGCAACTGGTCTCCCGAGGGACCTATTCGTAAAGGATATTTGGCTTCTTTGCCGGACAGCATCGACATGGTATCGATGTGGAGTGGTCCATTCGGCTTGAATGAAGCGAAACTGGCTGATAAGGAGATTTTCCAAAAGAAGAAAGGCGGTAAGATCACGGTTTGTTACATTCTGCATAATATTGGAACTGGTATTACGCCTGCTTCCGTTTCAGAAAAAGTACAGGCGGAAAACCCGAATGCTTCCAGTGAGGAAATCACGGAACTGGTCAATAAGGCAACAGAAGCTTATTGGGGATTTACCAGTGGAGAGAAAGGTGCTGAAGACCATATCGCAGCCATTCAACGTTATGCCAAAGCATTGGTAGACACGATTGTTGCGACTGATTATGATGGTCTGGACATTGACTGGGAACCCGATAACGGTGGTGACGGCGGAAGATATGTAGGCAGTCTGAAAGACCGTAGAGGTGGCCCGCGTGGTGAGTTTCTGCATTATCTGGTAGAAGAGATAGGAAAATACTTTGGTCCGATGGCAACCGAGCGTCCGAATGGTAAGTATTACTATTTTATGATTGACGGTGAAATATGGAACTCTAACAAAGAATCTGCTCCTTATTTTGACTATTTCATCACTCAGGCGTATGGCGACTCCAATCTCGACCGAAGAGTGAGTACCTTGCAAAGCTGGTGTGGAGAATATTACGACTATCGTAAGCACATCTTTACCGAGAACTTTGAGTCATCCTGGACTACCGGTGGTGTACTTTTGACTCAGGCTGCTTATAACCATGCCAATGGTCCGAAAGGTGGCGTCGGTGCTTTCCGACTTGATAATGACTATGATAATGCCCGTGATTACAATTTTGTGCGTCATGCTATACAGATCAATCTGCAGGCTTATCAGGAATATATGGACAATCAATCTAATGAAAATACAGAACAGCAATGAAACGTATCAAAATCTTATATGCAGGTGCACTAGTTGCATTGTCTTTCTCTAGTGTGGGTTGCAACGACAGCGAAAGCGATCTGTTGGAGCCGAAACTTTACTTTGAAAGTAATGTGATAAGAGTGGAAGTTGAAGCGGATACCTACGAGTGTGAATTGGTGTCGCGATTGTCAACTATGGTAAAGAGTAATGTAAATGTGAACTATCAGGTAGGAGGGCAGGACCTTGTGGATGACTACAATCATAAACACGGGACGACCGGACAGCTTCTGGCGACTGATAACTATGAAATGACAGGAACTTCTTCGACCATTAAAGCAGGCGAACTGTATGCTGATCCCTGCGGATTGTCGGTAAAGAACATTACCAAGGGGGAAGACGGGGTAACGTATATTCTGCCTGTAATAGTGAACAGTACGGACATTGAAAAGATAAGCAGTTCGAGCGTTACCTATATTGTAGTAAGGAAACCAATTATTATTGATAAAGTATACCGTATCAATCCGGGCTGGCTTGATGTACGTCTGCCGACTGCTTATAAAACAATGGGTTCTGTCACCTATGAAGCATTGGTTTATGCCGAACGTTGGAAGAATCTGGGCACCATTATGGGCAATGAAGGTACTTTGATTATGCGTACCGGTGACTTGAATCATCCTGACAACGAGCTTCAAATGGCCGGAAGTGTTGCACTTCAGATGCCCGATGTATCCATATTCCTGTTGAATCAGTGGTATCATGTAGCGTTCACTTACGATGCTTCTGCGGGAATGTCTACTCTCTATCTCAATGGAGAGAAAATAGCAGAAAAGACGGTAGGCTCACTGACATTCGACTTGAACGAACGTTTCTGTATCGGTTATGCTTATGACTATGACAGATACCGTAAATGGAACGGATTTATGAGTGAAGTCCGTTTATGGTCGGTAGCCCGTACTGCGAATCAGATTCGTGAAAATATGATGTTTGTCGATTCTGGTTCAGATGGTCTGGTCGGTTACTGGAAGCTGAATGGAGAAGACATCGAACAACGGGACGGAGTGTGGTATGTGCTCGACCAGTCGCCGAATCATAATGACGCAACTTCCAATAATGGTTTGCGTGGTGAAACCGGTGGTAGTCAGTCTTTTGTAGAGCCGACGGTAGTAGATATGAGGGTTCGGCTTGAATAAATATAGGTTTGTTTTCTAGGTAGATTAAATAGCGGGGGCTGAATTCTCAATGCAGAATTCAGCCCCTATTTTTTATTTATATGAAATCCTGATTATTTCTTTTATGTTTCTGTGAATTACTCGGTAATATTTTTGTTATATTCTACTTCCGTTTATCTTAATGTCGGTATTGGGAAATAAAGTTTTGATACGTTGCATCTCTTCTTTAGTAATTCTGCCGGATAGCTTCAACCTTTCGATTTTCACTTTTGACAGTTCGTCCGGTATATCAATTTCATTAATAAAGGTAAGCTCCAACTGTTTTATTTCTTCAAGTTTCAGCAGGACGGAAGGGAACTCTTTCACTCTAAGGTTGATACCCCTGCCTTTGGCATCGGCTTTCAATCTGTTTATGAGTCCGGTGTTGTCTGTGTTTTTCTTTTTGACCATCCAGCCAATTTGTGGTCTCAGTGCAAAATTCTCATTGTTTTGTTTGAGTCCGATGAAACCGGACCACAACTCCAGTGGTGTTTCAATTACGGTGTCATTGTATGCTTCAATATACTTTAAATCAACTTTTACTATCTCGCTCGGAAGCTTTTTACGACCCACAATCTGTTTTAGATTATTTCTTTTCCCCTCATTGTCGTAAGGAAAGAATTTAATGATCCATCCATCAAAAGTCTCGGGAGCTCCGCATGACTTTGGCGAATGACATTTAAACATATTGCGCCAAAACTCTTGGTTTATTGTTCCCTTTGATGCCTTCACAAACTCCTCCAAAAGAGGTTCAAGTTGTGAAATCCACCATTCGAGTTTATATTCTTTTAGTCCTCTGGCTTTATTTAAAACTTTTTCCCAGTCTTGTGGTGTCCCTTCAAGCGTGATTTCCGGAATACCGCAAACAATCATTATGGTGATAAACTCGAAGTATGATTTCACCGTTTCCATTATTGTTATTTCAGAAACAGTCTTTTCCAAAGAAGTCGTTGTAGAGAAATTACAAGTGAGTGTTTCAACCAAATTGCCTCCTACCTCTTTTCTTATCTGTTCCGTAAACTGCGGGAAAATTTCTTCCCATAAAAGACTCGGGTCTTTCAGTTTCTTATTGGATTGTACAATTAAAGATTCCTTTCCGGAGAAATTTACAAAATATTTTCTCAAAGACTCATGGTTGGCATTCACATGTTGGGCAAAACCTTGATTAATCAGTAGCCAAATCATATCCGGAGATAAAACGAACGGCCTATGATCTGCATAAGCCTGATACATACCGCAGAAAAAAGAATTATACCCGAAGTATAATAAACTGTCAGGAGATTCACTCTTGGCTATTACATTAAATGGAGGTTTCCAGATGTCTTTTTCTGTAATTCGAATGGTTGATTCATTGTCAAATAGCATCAGATATCTGTAGATTTCATCAGGGGAAGCCACGGGATATAATTTTTCGGGCTTGGAGAGTTGTTCAACTTCAAAAGTAATTCCATTTTGAGCAACTATGGAAGTGCTGCATAGAATGAATAAATAGAATAGTAGTTTTTTCATAATACTAAATTTACTTTATGGTTTGTATTTCAAATATTTTCCTGTTGATAGATTATAGATAACAATATACAAATATAGTATTATTAGAAATGGAATCGCTATGATATTGAATCTTTTTTATGTCCTGTGCCTCTAAAAAAATAGGTGCATATTATTTTAGAGGCTGTTTATTCGGAAAATTATAGTAAGTTTGCTATGGAATTTGAATACAAGTGTTTCAGCGTAAGATAATACATATCGATATGGACGCTTTCTACGCCTCTGTAGAACAGCGTGATCATCCGGAACTTCGTGGCAAACCCTTGGCGGTGGGGCATGCCGAGGAGCGGGGAGTTGTGGCAGCAGCCAGTTATGAAGCCCGTCGTTACGGGGTCCGTTCCGCCATGTCTTCTCAGAAGGCGAAACGTTTATGTCCCCAGCTTATCTTTGTATCCGGAAGAATGGACGTTTATAAGTCCGTCTCCCGTCAGATACACGAAATCTTTCATGAGTATACCGATATAATTGAGCCTCTGTCTTTGGATGAGGCCTTTTTGGATGTTACGGAGAATAAGAAAGGAATCTCTCTGGCAGTTGATATTGCAAAGGAGATAAAACTTCGTATCCGGGAACAGTTGAACCTGGTCGCATCTGCCGGAGTCTCCTATAATAAATTTCTTGCAAAGATTGCATCGGACTATCGGAAGCCGGACGGACTGTGTACCATACATCCTGATCAGGCGCTGGACTTCATAGCAGGACTTCCGATCGAATCTTTTTGGGGAGTAGGACCTGTGACAGCAAAGAAGATGCATTTGCTTGGTATTCACAATGGTCTTCAATTACGTAAATGCTCGCTCGAAATGCTGACGGCCTACTTTGGAAAGGTGGGGGCACTCTATTATGAATGTTCGCGGGGGATTGACGAGCGTCCGGTTGAGGCAGTTCGTATTCGGAAGTCTATCGGTTGTGAACGAACGCTGGAAAGAGATATATCGGTCCACTCTTCCGTTATCATCGAATTGTATCATGTAGCGGTAGAATTAATAGAACGTCTTCAACGTAAAGAGTTTAAAGGAAATACATTGACTCTGAAGATCAAGTTTCATGATTTTAGTCAGATAACCCGAAGTATTACGCAGACGCAGGAGCTGTATACATTAGACCGCATCCTTCCACTCGCTAAAGAGTTACTGAAAAGTGTGGAGTACGAACAGCATCCTATCCGCTTGATCGGGCTTTCTGTTTCCAATCCGAAAGAGGAGGCAGATGAACAACATGGAGTTTGGGAGCAGCTCAGTTTTGAGTTTAGCGATTGGGAATAAAGTTAGGTTTTACCATCAGTGGAAATTTGTAGAAGTTTAAATGAAGTTTCTATTTATAATCAACAGGATGTTTTAAAACGGAACCTCTGTTTACTCTGAATGAAGGCTCTGTTTGCCCTAAATAGAAGGTTTGTTTGCTTTGAACAGAGCGTCTGTTTCACGAGAGGGCTGAGAGCTTCTGGATGTACTTTTTTTGAAGTCTGTACTTTTTTGTCATGAGGTTCGTATGATTTGCTCACCTTACTTTTTGAGAGATGCGTTATCTTTGCCATACTTAAACGAACAAAATACCATGAATCGAATGAAGCATTTAATTTGTGTTTTTCTGTTAGCTGCCTTTGGAAGTTGCTCCTTCAAAGCCAATGCCTATACAGAACGCGATATGCTGCAAAAAGCGGCAGATGAAACTACGTTGAAGAATGTGCTGGTAATGAAACAGGCATGGGTACCTTATCCAGCCTATACTGACCGTGCCGCTTGGGACTCATTGATGGGACCCAACAAGCAGCGTCTTATCGCGGCAGGCGAGAAGCTCCTCGATTACAAATGGCAACTGATCCCTGCTACCGCCTATCTTGAATATGAGCGGACCGGTAATCGTAAAATCATGGAAGTTCCCTATGACGCCAATCGTCAGGCATTGAATACACTGATGCTGGCAGAACTGGCGGAAGGCAAAGGACGCTTCATCGATCAGCTGCTCAACGGGGCTTACATGAGTTGCGAAATGAATTCATGGGTACTGTCTGCTCACCTGCCCCGGCAAAGCAGCAAACGTTCTCTTCCTGATTTCCGCGAACAGATCATTGATCTTGGTTCCGGCGGATATGGTGCATTGATGGCTTGGGTGCACTATTTCTTCCGTAAGCCTTTCGACAAAATCAATCCGGTGGTTTCTCTGCAAATGCGCAAAGCTATTAAGGAACGTATCCTCGACCCTTATATGAACGATGACGATATGTGGTGGATGGCGTTCAACTGGCAACCGGGTGAGATTATCAATAACTGGAATCCTTGGTGCAACTCCAATGCTTTGCAGTGTTTCCTTTTGATGGAGAACAATAAAGACCGTTTGGCAAAAGCTGTATACCGTTCGATGAAATCGGTAGATAAGTTTATCAACTTTGTGAAGTCTGACGGCGCTTGCGAAGAAGGGACTTCTTATTGGGGACACGCGGCAGGTAAACTTTATGATTATTTGCAAATACTTTCTGATGGTACAGGTGGTAAAATATCCCTGTTGAATGAACCGATGATCCGGCGTATGGGAGAGTATATGTCCCGTTCTTATGTCGGTAATGGTTGGGTGGTGAACTTTGCCGATGCTTCCGCGCAAGGTGGTGGCGATCCTCTACTGATCTATCGTTTTGGTAAAGCGGTAAACAGCAATGAAATGATGCATTTTGCCGCTTATCTGCTGAATGGTAGAAAACCGTATGCGACCATGGGAAACGATGCATTCCGCTCGCTCCAGTCTCTGCTTTGCTGCAATGATCTTGCCAAAGAGACTCCAAAGCATGATATGCCGGACGTGACTTGGTATCCCGAAACAGAATTCTGCTACATGAAGAATAAGAATGGAATGTTCGTGGCTGCCAAAGGCGGATTCAATAACGAAAGTCATAATCATAATGATGTGGGAACGTTTTCCTTATACGTGAATACCATTCCCGTAATCCTTGATGCAGGGGTAGGTACATATACCAAGCAGACATTCGGTAAAGACCGTTACACCATCTGGACAATGCAGAGTAATTATCATAATCTGCCGATGATTAATGGTATACCGCAGAAATACGGACAGGAATACAAAGCGACAAATACCACTTGCAATGAAAAGAAACGCGTCTTTTCCACTGATATTGCTGCCGCCTATCCGTCGGAAGCAAAAGTGAAAAGCTGGATTCGGTTGTATACACTGGATGACCGGAAACTGACGATTACCGACAGCTACACGCTGGATGAGGCCGTAGTTCCCAATCAGGTGAATTTCATGACTTGGGGCAATGTCACTTTCCCGTCCTTGGGCAAAATTCAGATTGAAGTAAAGGGGCAGAAAGTGGAACTGGACTATCCGACTCAGTTCAAAGCCGAACTGGAAACAATCCAATTGGACGATCCGCGCCTCTCTAATGTATGGGGTAAGGAGATTTATCGCATCACACTAAAAACAAACGAAAAGAAAGAAACTGGAAATTATAAGTTTGTTATTCAACAAATTAAATAGGATTCAGCAAGCAGAGTGAAAATAAGAAATAACGTATAAACAATAAAATCGCAGTAAGATGAAAAAAGTATTATTAGTTAGTCTTTTGGCTATCGCAGGAGTAAGCGTCAGTGCGCAGAATCTGATCAAAAATGAAAAGTTTGCTACGGAAGTAACGAACAAGGTAACCAACCCTAACAAGGCTACGGCAGGTGAGTGGTTCATTATGAATAATGAGGCGGACGGAGTGACAACAATTGCTTGGGAGCAGACCGGAGATGCCAAGTATCCGAACGCGATGAAAATAGATAATTCGGGTGCTGAGAAGAATACATCCTGGTATAAAGCATTTCTTGGTCAACGTATTACAGACGGCTTGGAGAAAGGTATCTACGTGCTGACTTTCTATGCAAAAGCAAAGGAGGCAGGAACTCCGGTCAGCGTATATATTAAGCAGACGAATGAAGAAAAAAATGATAACGGCAAGCTTAACACTACTTTCTTTATGCGCAGGGATTACGATGCTGACGCCCAGCCTAACGCTTCTGGTGCACAGTACAACTTCAAGATTAAAGATGCCGACAAATGGACGAAGGTCGTTGTTTACTATGATATGGGACAGGTAGTGAATGCTATCAGCAGTAAGAAGTCAAATCCTGATATGGAAGTGTCCGATACAGATGATGACGCTGCTATTCTGAAAGACTGTTACGTGGCTATCCTTGGACAGAATAAGGGTGGTGTAGTAGAAATCAGTGATGTGACTTTGAAGAAGAAATAAAAAGAAAGAGCGGAGAACCAGTGTGGTTGCTCCGCTCTTTTCATGATATATATTAGTGTGTTTAATTACATGGCAGGCTGCTTCGTCAGCAGTTTTTGAAGTTTACCATTCAAGGTTTGGCACATAGCACCGTTTCCCATTGCTTGATAACGTTTAATACGGTACTGTAACATCATGATTTTTTCATTTGCATTCTTTTTCATAATTTGTTTCCTCTTTTTTGCCCTCCACGTTTTGAAGAGCGGTTTTACATCTTGTTTTCTTTATTAACACTGCAAAGATACGAAATGTTTTCGAAAACATGTTCTAAAACATAAGAAAAGTGTATCGTTAGTTGATTTTTCTTTTTATAAGGCCTGATTTGGCAAGTGTATATTACAAATATATTGCATAACTTTGCGCTTTATCAAGAAAAACGACTATGTTCAAACGGATACCCCACACATACACCATCATTTCTTCGGTCATTCTACTCTGTGCAGTGCTTTCCTGGATCATTCCTGCCGGAGAATATATGCGAGAGACAATCGACGTAAACGGTATTTCCCGCACTGTCATTGTAGACCATTCTTTCCACCGGGTAGAACAGACACCCCAGACCTGGCAAGTGTTCAGCTCCCTTCTTGAAGGCTTCGAACGTCAGGCAGGAATTATAGCTTTCTTACTGATTATGGGAGGTGCCTTTCAAATAATGAATAGCAGCCGTGCTATTGATACCGGCATTTTTTCATTTCTGAACTTCACGAAAGGACTTGAAAAACACCGACTGATCAAAATACTGGGAGTAAACAATGTAGTGATATCCTTAGTCATCATCCTTTTCAGCCTTTTCGGTTCCGTATTCGGTATGAGTGAAGAGACACTGGCCTTCGTCATCATCATTGTCCCACTTGCCATATCAATGGGATATGACTCCATCACCGGGCTGTGTATGGTATACGTAGCTGCCCATATCGGCTTTTCCGGTGCAGTACTGAATCCTTTTACGATCGGCATTGCGCAAGGTTTGTCTGATCTCCCGTTGTTCTCAGGATTTGAATACCGTATGTTTTGTTGGCTGGTACTGACCACCGCCCTGATTGTTTGCGTACTCAGATATGCCGCTGTCGTCAAAAAGCATCCGGAAAAATCACCTATGTATCATGCTGACGCTTATTGGCGGAAACGGGAAAAAGAAAGCTGTGGAGAGATATCCCATGTAACGACTCGCCAAGCATGGATCGTATACCTATTGTTACTCGTGTCCTTGGGGTTGTTCTCCATCATCTACCCGATCAGTACTTTTTCAGTAGGTGAAGCATCAGTCACCTGCTATGCAGTTCCCACCTTATCTATCTTGTTTGCAGTTTTCGGTTGGCTGGGTTTACGCAAATCCAACCAGTTCTTTATATTGACCTTACTCGCATTCACTATTCTTTTCCTGATTATCGGTGTCATGGGTCATGGCTGGTATTTACCGGAGATATCCGCCATCTTTCTGGCAATGGGCATTCTTTCGGGGTTTGCCAATAGTGAACATGCAGATGCTATCATCAAGCAATTCATGGATGGAGCCAAAGACATGTTGTCGGCCGCCATAGTTGTGGCACTGGCCGGAGGGATTATTCAAATACTGCAAGACGGACATATCATCGACCCTATTTTACATTCTTTGGCTTCACTGATGGGAGAAGCCGGAAAAATAGTATCTTTGGGGGTGATGTATCTGATACAGACACTCATTAACTTGATTATCCCTTCCGGGTCCGCCAAAGCAGCGTTAACCATGCCTATCATGGCACCCTTTTCCGATGTCATCGGACTTTCGCGGCAAGCTACGGTAATGGCTTATCAGTTTGGTGACGGATTTACCAATATGATCACCCCTACTTCTGCTGTATTGATGGGTGCCTTAGGCATTGCCCGCATACCTTATGAGATTTGGGTAAAATGGTTCTGGAAGATACTTCTTTTATTCATTATCCTAGGAATGGTACTACTGATTCCCACGGTACTTTTCCCATTGAATGGATTTTAGAGTTCCGTTCTCTTTCCTTCACCCGGAAAATGGAAAAGAGCCGGACTCCGAAGAATGTAAACCAGAATTTTCATAAATGACCATAAAGATACCGAAAGATTAAAGTAGAAAACAGTAATTCCGGAAAGATGAAACAAAAAGAGAAAGAAATCAAAACTAAATATATGAACCAAAAGCATTCACTCCCCCCTCTCCTTAAGAGAGGAACGGTGGTGAGGCCTTACTTAACTACAAATTGTATGAAAACCCTAACCCGCTTTCTAATCATTCCGATGTTGTCGGTTGCGTTCTTTTCATGCAGTGAGTCCCATTTCCTGAAAGATGTGGCTTACCGAAACCAAGTGACGCAAGATTTTGAAATGAAGAAGCAGCAACTTCCCAATGGAGAGTTGTTTGCAGTGTTTAATGAAAAGCTCACCATTCCCGAACAAGAGGCTTTAATGTTCCTCTATGCCTACATGCCTACAGGTGACGTAACGGATTATACAGGCGACTACTATCTGGAAAATGTCAGACTCTCCGATCAGGCACGCCGGGAAATGCCTTGGGGAAAAGAAATCCCCGATGACGTATTCCGTCATTTTGTGCTCCCCATTCGGGTAAACAATGAAAACCTGGATGACTCACGCCGGGTGTTTTACAATGAACTGAAAGACCGTGTGAAGAATCTGTCATTGCACGACGCTGTACTCGAGGTAAACCACTGGTGCCACGAAAAGGTAATCTACACCCCAAGTGATGCCCGTACGAGTTCTCCACTCGCTTCCGTAAAAACCGCTTATGGTCGCTGTGGTGAAGAATCCACCTTCACCGTAGCAGCTCTCCGCTCGGTAGGTATTCCGGCACGACAGGTATATACTCCGCGTTGGGCACATACCGACGACAACCATGCATGGGTAGAAGCCTGGGTAGATGGCAAATGGTATTTCTTTGGTGCCTGCGAACCGGAACCGGTTTTGAATCTGGGTTGGTTTAATGCTCCCGCCAGTCGTGGTATGCTGATGCATACAAAGGTATTCGGACGCTATACCGGACAAGATGAAATCATGTACGAAACTCCGAATTATACAGAGATCAACGTGATTGACAATTATGCTCCGACTGCCAAAGGTTCCGTACTCGTGACAGATGCCGAAGGCCAGCCGGTAGCCGATGCTACCGTAGAGTTCAAGGTCTATAACTACGCTGAATTTTATACGGTGGCCACCAAACATACAGACCAGAGCGGGCATGCATCATTGACTGCCGGCAAGGGTGATATGTTGGTATGGGCCTCCAAAGACGGACGGTTCGGTTATTCTAAACTATCATTCGGCAAAGACAATGAACTGAAGATCACACTGGACAAAAACGCCGGTGAAACCTATTCGCTTCCACTGGATATCGTTCCTCCTGCCGAAGGCGCCAACCTGCCCGAAGTGACTCCGGAACAACGTACTGAAAATGATCGGCGCATGGCACAGGAAGATTCTATCCGCAACGCATACGTAGCCACTTTCATTACCGAAGAGCAAGCTCGGACTTTTGCCAAAGAGAATAAGCTGGATGAAACCGAAACAGTACGCTTACTGATAGCTTCCAGAGGTAACCACCAGACTTTAACCGATTTCCTTTCTGATGCTGTAAAAGCCGATAAGGCCGGTCAGGCTATCAGCCTGCTGAAAGTAATCTCGGCCAAAGACCTGAGAGACGTAAGCCCGGAAGTATTGAACGACCATCTGAATAACTCCGGCCTGCCCGCTTCTGAAGATTTCTGTAGCAACGTACTGAACCCGCGTGTAGCCAATGAAATGATCACTCCTTACAAAGCATTCTTCCGGAAAGAGATTCCGGCAAGTGAAGCAGAAGCCTTCCGCAAAAATCCACAAGCTTTGGTAGAATGGTGTAAAAAAGAGATCACAATCAATAACGAATTAAACTCACAACGTATACCAATGTCACCAATGGGTGTATGGAAAGCCCGGGTAGCAGACGAGAAATCCCGTAACATTTTCTTTGTATCCATGGCCCGTAGCCTGGGGATTCCTGCCTGGATAGATGAAGTGACCGGCAAGATTCAATATCGGACTTTCAATGACAACAACCTCAAGAACGGCAAGGTCTATGATGTCGATTTTGAAGCCGCACAGCAAACGCAGGCACCAACCGGAACGCTCGTAGCCCGCTACCGGCCGATCCCTTCGTTGAGTGATCCAAAATACTATTCACACTTCACCCTCTCAAAGTTCCGCAATGGAACCTTCCAACTCCTCAACTACGACGAAGGTGACGTAGATATGGGTGGAGGAGCCACCTGGTCGAACTTGCTGAAGAATGGTGCACGCCTGGACACAGGATACTATATGATGGTAACCGGTACTCGCATGGCAAGCGGAGCTGTATTGGCTAATGTGACTTTCTTCACCATTGAAGAGGGAAAGACAACAACTGTCGATCTGGTCATGCGCGAAAGCAAAGACCAGGTACAAGTAATTGGTAATTTTAATTCCGAATCGACTTATCTGCCTATAGGAACCTCCGAACCGCAAAGTATTCTTCAGACTTGTGGCCGGGGATACTACGTTGTAGCAGTGCTGGGAGCCGGACAAGAACCCACTAACCATGCCCTTCGGGATATTGCAGCTTTAAGCGGTGAATTTGAAAAATGGGGACGCAAAATGGTGTTGCTCTTCCCTAGTGAAGAACAGTACAAAAAGTTCCGCCCGTCAGAATTCCCCGGATTGCCTTCAACCATTACCTATGGTATCGACGTAGATGGAGCGATCCAGAAACAAATTGCCGAATCGATGAAGTTGCCAAACAGCACCATCCTGCCCATGTTTATTATCGGTGATACATTCAACCGGGTAGTCTTCGTGTCACAAGGTTATACCATCGGATTGGGCGAACAGTTAATGAAAGTAATCCATGGATTATAGAATAAAACGGGCACTTGCCTGAAACATATCCTCCATTAAAAAAGGAAGAAGTTCAGACTTCTTCCTTTTTTAATATATCATGAAATAGAAACAGACATCAGAGATTCCCTCCATACCGTTCACTATTCCCCAAACGTAAATATCCCTTTTATAGGTGTGTCGCCCGGAGAGTAACTTGTTATTCCCACTCTTCCCTCATAATAGGAGCTTTCAACAATAACCGTTACCTTTTCAGCATTATCCAATAACAAGGTTATATCTTCTTTTCCATCAGCAGATAGACGGATGTCAGGAGTTATTTCTTTCCCTTCATGATCCAGCACCCCGTCCGGAAGATAATGAAAGCCTACAATATCCATTGAATATATTCCATAATAGATATATACCTTAGCTTTATAATCCGTATGTATTCCGAAATCATCCTTATATTTCACAATAAAATCTGCGGTTCGCTCATCGGACTGTGGGATATCTCCTTTATCTTCATCATGGCAACTGCAGAGTAACGCCAATAATGCCAATAAAACAATCGAATATTTATGCAAGCTCATAGTTCCTTATAATTTATTAGTTCTCAATATGATATTACTTCCAAATATATAAAAATAATGCCGGACAAATACGATCATGCAACTATTTTTTTCTTAGGATTCCACCTTTAACTATTTTCCCCAATCACTAAATTCAAAACTCAGTTGTTCCCATACTCCCCGATGTTCATCCGCTTCTTCTCTCGGATTCGATACCGAAAGCCCGATCAAGCGAATGGGATGCTGCTCATACTCCACCTCTTTCAGCAATTGTTTGGCAAGGGGCAAGATTCTCTCAAGATTCGTAAGTTCCTGTGCCTGTGTCATGCTTCGTGTTATCTGGCTAAAATCATGAAACTTGATCTTCAGAGTTAGTGTATTTCCCCGGAACTCTTTCTGCTGCAATCGCTCTACAAGCTCCGTAGCTACGTGATAAAGCTCTATAATCACAGACGATCTTACATGGATGTCTTTCTCCAATGTATGCTCACATCCGATTGATTTACGTATTCTCACTGCTTCTACCGGTCGAAGATCGACTCCACGTGCAAAATCATAATAAAGCAGTCCCACTTTACCAAACTGACGTACCAGCATTTCAGACGAACACTCCCGTAACTGAAGTCCATTGTGTATCCCCAGTAAATGCATCTTCCGGGCAGTCACCGGCCCTACTCCCCAAAATGACTCAATAGGCAAACGGGCAATGAAATCGATTGCCTGATCAGGATGAATAGTACAAAGTCCGTCGGGTTTACGAAAGTCCGAAGCTATTTTAGCCAGAAATTTATTATACGACACGCCTGCCGATGCCACCAGGCTCAGTTCTTCACGGATACGTTGCTTGATAGCTTTAGCTATATCCACAGCCAGCAAGATCCCCTGCTTATTCTCCGTCACATCAAGAAACGCTTCATCCAATGACAGAGGTTCAATCAGATCGGTATACTCATGAAATATTTCGTGTACCTGACGGGAAACGGATTTATACACTTCCATCCGTCCGGGAACAAAAATCAATTGCGGACACAGACGTTTCGCCTTTTGTGACGACATAGCCGAACGAACTCCATAACGACGAGCTTCATAACTTGCTGCCGCTACTACTCCCCGCTCCTCGGCATGCCCCACGGCAAGCGGTTTACCACGCAATTCAGGATGATCCCTTTGCTCCACAGAAGCATAAAAGGCATCCATATCGATATGTATAATTTTACGTTCATTCATCTCTGCAATCCTTCTGCATCGCAGTTTTCCTTTCGGATAGCAAAGATAAGAGTAATTCTCTCAATCCAGTCGACCGGATTAGTTAATAAAATGAAGACCGGCAAGGTGGCTCCCTTACCGGTCTTCTGTCGGTCTATAAATTGTTTATATACTTCGTCGGTGAGCCCCCATAATATTTCTTAAACACGATCCCGAAGTATTTAGGATCACTGAAACCCGTCATATCCGCAACCTCAGCCACCGTATACTTTCTGCTCATTAACAAAACCAATGCTCTGTTGAGCCGCACATTACGAACATAGTCCGCAGGAGCATGCCCGGTTATCTCCTTAATCTTATTATAAAAACTCGAACGACTCATATTCATGCAGTCACTCAGTTCACCAATCTTAAATCCGGAATCGGTCATCCTCTCTTCAATCAGACTTCTCACCTGACGAATAAACTCCTGATCACCTTCTGATGACTCTACCTCTTTATCAATAGGGTCCGAGGCCTCACCCCCCAAGGCCAAACGAATATACCTCTTACGGATCATTTCCCGGTTAGCAATCAAAGCTGCAATCTCAGTCTTTAAAGATGATATGGCAAAAGGCATCCACACATAAAGATCGGCATTCCGTTGAATGTACCGGTCATCCTCTCCCGGTTTCACTAACAATATTACCGGAATATGTGCTACTCTGTCATCCGATTTAATCCGAACGGCAAGTTCCTCACCCGAAATACGGGTAAGAACAGAAGAAGCCAGTACTGCATCCGGACATTGTTCACACACAGTCTCAAAGGCCGCTTCCACATCACAAACAGACACAATCTTATACTCCTTCATCAGGATTTGCACAAGATAATTGCACAAATCCTTATTCCTTTCAACCAATACCAAAGAATGTTTCTCTTTTTTCTTATCCGGACGTTTCTGCTCAGAAGTTTTCACTGTCGGCAGCATTCCGGTAACCGACAACAACTCACTATTCCCTGTGGAGAGCTCCGGTACGGATAATATCCCGGAGAATTCAGAAACTCTTTCCGATTGCCGGATGACAATAGGAAAAATTAAAATAAGCACCAGTTTTTGTTCTTCTTTATAAGCAAATTTGATTTTACCTTTATGCAAACAGATTAATTTACGTATAAATAACCAACTCATTGTCTCGGAAGAACCTCCCGAAACGAACCCTTTATAATTTAGAATTTTTTTTTAAGAAACCCGTTATCCTCAGATTCCAGCCTCAACTCCCACTTTTGATTGTTACACGAAGTACTCAGAAGAATTTCGCCACCTCGATCCATACTGTCTGTAAAAGCCATTAACAGGTTTCTAAGAATGGCAGACATCTTATCCTTATCGAGGCATACGGTAGCAAAGGCAGGCTCCTCCGTCCAACGGAGCATAATGTCCTTCTCGCTGATATAATCTCTAATTCGGGCTACTGTCTCTTTCAAGAATATGGATAACTCATAGTCGGCAAGCGACAGACGCCCTGGAGCAGCAGAAACACGACTGATATTTTCCAGCTCAGCCAATAAATTGTTCACTCCCTTTATCTGTTGCAATACGTTACTAACAAGTTCGGAAGATGACTTTTCATAAAGATATTCCAAAGGAACTTTTATCAGTGTAAGTGGCAGACAAAGGTTACGTGTCGTATTCACAAACAACCGTACTTGTTCTCTTGAAAGGTTTCTGTCTTGCCATACGAACCATGAACGTACGGCCAGAGAGCCCAACATAAGTGCCAAAAGACCGTAACATAGGAAAGCTCCACCTGTCTTCCAAAGGGGTTGACGAATGATGATGTGCATATTTCTTTGCGCAAACGGCCGACCGTTATCAATGGATAACGCCCGCACAGAAAAGATATATTCACCCGGAGGAAGGTTCGAAAAACGAATTCTATTATCTACAGACGGAGCACTCCAATCCGTATGATCGAGTTTCCAACTGTAAGCTATATCCTGCTTTTCAGTATAGCGAATGGCAGTAGCCGTAAACGAAAAAGTATTTTCATTGTGCTCCAACTGTAACGTAGCTGTACAGTTCAGAGCTTTCTTCAATGGAGAATTCTCCGTTTCGACGGTCACCTCTTTGTCCAAAACCCGAAGTTCGTCCAAGTAAAATCCCAAACAAGCTTTACGCAGCGGTCGAGCCTCTTGTTTATCATACTCAATTGCGCCTTGATAGGTGCCCAGAATGTATCTTCCATTACCTAAGAAAGTACCCGATGTAATCCGAATTCCTTTACTCAGAAACCTGTGATATGAATGTTGTACAAGATCGAGCGAGAAAGCAAACCCATCACTGCTTCCCATTAACCGACTGCTATCATCCGACCAAACAGCATATACATTACCGGTTCCTAAAGCAGCAACCGTATCCATCTGCTCATGCTCCGGATGATAGACCATTAATCCGTTTCCTTCAGTCCCAATATAAAGACAATCATCGGACTGATGCAAAGCATGAATGTGTAAACCGGACAAGCGTTTTACCTCCACGATACTATCGTTTTCCGGACAATAAAAAAACACCCCTTCATCCGTTCCAATCCAAAAACCGTCTTTATCCTTACGACACAATGCGTTTACTCCTGAAATACGTACATACGGTGTAACCGAATAATTACTTTTCTTTCGGATGAAGAACAAACCGTGTACATAGTTCCCGGCACATATCTCTCCTGGCTTTACTTCACACAATGCAGTATACATCTGACAAGGAAGAGGCGTAACAATCCGGTTCCATAAGCCTGTCGACGGATGAAAACAACTGATACCGTGATCCGTTGCAAACCAGACATCCCCATCCGAATCATGCAGAACCGCATTTACCCGATTGTTGGTCAGTGAATGACTGTCCCCGGACCGTGCCCTGTACCATTTATAATCATCAGGAGATTCCACATCGATCATTGATACGCCTTCCGGATAATCCGCCACCCAGATAAGTTTCTGATCATCTACAAACACGTCAGCAATCCGGTTGGTACGAATTGAATTATCATTCTCAAAATCAGTTTGTATAAAAGATGTAATATCCGGATTAACGATATCCATACGAAATATTCCCTCACCATCTGTAGCTACCAAAACAGTCCGGTCATCCCATATCCTCAGACCACTGACCCGACTATTCAACAATCGGTTCCAAGTACCAACCAATTGCTCCGACTTCATATCCCATACCCCTAATCCTTCCGAATAATCAAACATAACCAATCTTTGGGTATAAGGATGAAAAAGTATTTCATGTATCCGGCTATATCTTTTACCGGACAATTCTCCGGTTTGCCTGTCGACGGCATAATTCTTTATTGTAATTCCGAACAGCCCTTCATCCGAACCTACAAAATACTCTCCCGGAGCCACCTCTACCATACAGGAAATCGTTGCCAGGCTATGATCCACCCGATGAAAAGTATTAGATAGTATTTGATAGGCTATCAACCGGTTTCCGACAGAAAACCAGATATGACTACTGTTATCTACGCAGAGAAAATGAAGGGAAACATCATTCGGAATAACCAGATGATTCCTGCATTCGAATTTATCCAATGATGGATTGTACATCCATAAATATCCATTACGGGTGACTACCCACAACCCATTCCGATTATCTGTAAGCAACCGGCAATTGCCCATATAATAATCCATGGTTCGCCCTTCGGCCGGCAGTTTATAGTGTTTTAGCTTGGTCCCATCAAACCGACTGATTCCGGCATGGTTCATAAACCACATATAACCCAGAGCATCCCTTTGGATCTGATACACTTTACGAGTATTCGTTTCACTTCTTTCTACAATGTGTTTGCAAACGATGGCATGACATAATGAACCATACAACATCATCATGAAGTATATAATATATTTCATTCTATTTGTTTGTTATAATTTAAATGGAGTAGTTTATAAAAAGCAAGAATCAAACAAGAGGTAGCGAGGGGGGGGAAAAGAAATACTACCTTCTTCACGTCACGTAAGGAGGTGATCGGATTTGTAGCGCTCCTACACGCTTTAAATCCCTCTCAGTTATCGTAGTGGATATTAACAAAATAACAGCAATGAGATGTTCACATAGTTTATTTATTAGTAACAAGACATTGAGAGAGGTGACTTACATGAAAAATCAATCTGATCTACATTAGAACGGGATAATATTCAATTTGTTTTCCAAATATGGTTTCTAATAAAAAAAAGACAGATTAACGGGGCATTTTCCAGAATATGAATTAGGAACAAATATGGGTAGACAATAATTTCCTTAACCAGACTTGGAATCAGATTGTTTTTCATTTGTCGATTCTCTATGACAAATTACTCCGAAGCCAAATGTAGAGTGTTTATTTTAAAAAACAAAATAAATTACCCGGACAAATAATTGGGGATAAAATGAAGTTAATCCAATATATTTCAACAACTTACGTTAGAGAAGAACTTTATAACCCGGACAATTGGGATCTTATTAACCCAAAAAGTCCCCCTGAATTTATAAGTTCAGGAGGACCTTTTTGTCATAAAGTGGAGCTGGAGGGATTCGAACCCTCGTCCAAACGAGGAAATCATAAGCTTTCTACATGCTTATCTTTGCC